>Ga0208335_1000083_pt1 | contig 40124 bp, 35 predicted proteins | sample DeeseametaMP0759_FD_184202 | JGI IMG/M metagenome (GOLD analysis project Ga0208335, IMG submission 184202) | Marine microbial communities from the Deep Atlantic Ocean - MP0759 (SPAdes) | ecosystem: Environmental > Aquatic > Marine > Oceanic | place: West of Cape Town, South Africa, South...
GCACTATCCAGTAAAACAGTTTCCCTAAAATTAAAAATAAACCGATCACCCTTTTTTGTGACTGAACCAAAATTGGCAGGAAATTCTTTGGGGAAAACAAATTCGTTACCGGGATCTGATCCAAACTGACTTTTACCCTCTGCTATCCAATGGAGTCCTACCAGATTCAAATATCCGCTTCTGGATTTTAAAGAGGTGACACGATTCTTTTTAAACGTCAGTAATTCTTTCTCATAATCAGTCGCAGTTGATATACTGCAGCCAGACAGGAGAATTCCAGCTGTAATGAAGGCCAAAAATGAAAATGATCGGGTATTTTTCCTGATTTCCATAATGGTCAATATATCAAGAATTTTCCCCAATATGATATATTTCTTTTCAAGCTAAATTAGAGGATGAATAAATTAAAATTTTTACTCCTCAGCATATTCTTGTTTGTAACAGGGTGTTCATCGTCAAAACCCACTAATACGTTCGAAGATTTTCGATGTTACCCCAAAGCGGTCTATCTTATTCGTCATGCAGAAAAGATGATTATAGAAGGAGAAAAAAATCCGGAACTCACTCGGGTGGGAATCAATCGTGCTGAAGCATTACCCGATGCGTTGGCGGATGTGATGCCTGGATTTATATATTCCAGCGAATATACACGGACGCAGCAAACAGTGGCTCCTTTATCCAAAGTATGGGGGCGGGATATATCCATTAAAACTGCCCGGGAACCTCAATTGCAAATTGAGGTAGCCCTGTCTCATTGTGACCAGAATGTGGTGATTGCAGGCCATTCAAATACAATTCCACATTTAATTTCGCTTTTTGGTATTCAAGAAGAAATCACCATAGAAGATAATCAATATGGTGATTTATTTATAATCCGTTGGCAAAAAGGGAACCCATCATTATCCATCGAACATGTAGGTGAATAGAAACGCTTTTGGATTAGAGTAAATTGAAAAAAATTGTTTTTTATTCATTTATAGGTGTTTTGGGATTTATTGTTGTTTTGTTAACAGTACTTCTCAATTACCGACCTCATGTACCTCAGTTAGAAAAATATGGGATAGAAGCTTCTTTGCCAAGTACGGGTAATGGATTAATTGTACAATTTACGGGTAATACCAACATTTTGATTTCCGATGGTAAAACATCCATTTTAACTGATGGGTTCTTTACCCGCCCAGGTGTTGCTAAAGTTCTTTGGGGTGAAGTAGCGCCGGATGAATCGATCATTAAATATTGTCTGGATCGTGCAGGAATTGAACAACTGGATGCGGTTATTCCGGTTCATTCCCATTTTGACCATGCAATGGATTCTCCCATCGTAGCTGAATTGACAGGTGCAACATTAATCGGTTCTGAATCAACAGCCAATATTGGCAGAGGATTGGGATTTCCTGAAAATCAAATGGTCATTCCAAAATCTGGGGAAACCATCCAGTTGGGGACTTTTAAGGTAACCCTGGTGAAAGGGCGTCATTGGCCCTATCCTGATCCAGAAATGAGAGCCAAATTGTTGGATCGAGAGATTACATTACCCCTTATTCCCCCGATGAATGCGTTTGAATATGTGGAGGGGGCCAGTTATACCATTATCATTGAACATGCTGAAGCCACCGTAGCGATCCACGGCAGTGCAGGGTTTATCCCCAATGTTTTAAATGAGTATGAGGTGGATATTTTGTTTTTAGGGTTGGGAGGGTTAGAAACCATGGATGGCGTTTATAACGATAATTATCAAATGCATGTGGTAGATGCATTGAGTCCGGATGTGATTGTGCCTATCCATTGGGATGATTTTTTTATTCCTCTGAAAGATGGTATTAAATCCAGGAATTTATTAGAAAAAGTGCTTCAGGGGATGGATGTGAAAAAATCATTCGAAATGGTAGAAGAAAGGAATCCAAATCGTAAAATGGTTGTTTTGCCATTATGGGAGAGATTAAATGTTTCAGAAATCAGGAGGAAAGATTAATGTTATTTTTGTCAAATAAATCAAAATCTATTTTTATCTGGATGGTCTTTTTCATTATTTTTCAGGGTTGTTCAGATGATTCAGCCCAAATTACGGAAAAAAAACGAAACCTAAAAACATACCCTTTTTCTCAGCCAAATCCCATTCCAATATTGACGAAAGACAGTCGGTTATATCCATACCATTCTTTTAACGGATATAGCCATGAAGGATTCCCCCAGGATTGGAAAGTGGTGAAAATGGAAAATGACCATATTGAAGTGTATATACTACCAGAAGTAGGTGGAAAAATATGGGGAGCCATTGATAAATCCAACGGTGAAGAATTTATCTATAAAAACGAGGTAATGAAATTCAGAAATATTTCTTTAAGAGGACCATGGACTTCGGGTGGAATCGAATTCAATTTTGGCGTCATTGGCCATACACCTGCCACAGCATCACCGGTGGATTATGTAACAAGGACAAATGCTGACGGTAGTGTGTCTACATTTGTGGGCGGGATGGATTTGCCCTCAAGAACCCATTGGCGTGTGGAGATTAAACTTGAAAAAGATAGGGCAAACTTTGAGACCAATACTCTTTTTTACAATCCCACACCATCTACCCAGGCCTATTACAATTGGATGACTGGGGCCGCATTTGCGCAAGACGATTTGGAATTGGTTTTCCCGGGAAATCAATATTTAAAACACAGCGGTTTGGTGAAATCCTGGCCTATCGATGACCATGGAAGAAATCTCACATTTTATGATAACAATCAATTTGAAGGGCATAAATCCTATCATGTTGTGGGAGAGTGGAAAAACTATTTTGGCGGATATTATCATAACAAGGGGTATGGTTTTGGCCATTGGGCCCAATATGATGAAATGCCGGGCCAAAAACTTTGGCTTTGGGCTTTATCTCGGCAAGGAGGCATTTGGGAAGAATTTCTTACGGATACAGATGGGCAGTATGTAGAATTTCAGGCAGGGAGACAATGGGTGCAGTATTCTCCCAGTGATGATTTTACACCTATTAAAAAAGCGGACTTCGACCCATATGGCACCGACCGATGGCATGAATCATGGTTTCCCATTAAAGGTACGGGTGGCATGAATGAGGCATCGGAAGATGGGGTGATGTATGTTGAAAAACAGAATGGGGAGATTCAAATAAATGTCCATTCATTCATGAATAAAAATGGGTCAATTCAAGTAATCGCTGGTGGAGAAACAATATTGAATCAGACTATAAAATTCAAACCAATGGATTTGAATTCTCTTTCGGTCTCTCATGCGTCGTCTAATGATTATGAGGTGATTGTTGAAGAATTGGGACTTCATTTCCGATCCAACAGGGAAGTACTCCGATTGAAGCGGCCATTTAAAACTAATCCGAATGTTTTGGCAGCCGTATCAAAAACGAATCAACTATTAACGGCCGGGTTAGAAGATCTCAAAGAACGACGCTATCTCAAGGCAAAAGCAAAATTTGAAACTATATTAATGGACGAACCCTATCATAATGGTGCATTGAGAGGGATGGCCGATCTTTACTTTCGAAGTGGAGAATATGCAAAAGGAGTCGCTGCCATTCATATCGTCCTTCAACTGAATGGATATGATGAAGCGGCCAATTTTATGGCTGGAAATTTATATCGGGCCATGGGCGATTACACCAATGCCAGGGAAGCCTTTGGATGGGCGGCCAGATCTATGGAATTCCGCTCCGCATCTTTTACGCAAATGGCAGAATTATCCCTTATCCAAAGTCAATTTGAATTGGCAAAAGAATATGCCCACAAGGCATTGGATTTTAACCGATACAATATCAATGCACTTCAAACATTAGCCATAGCGGAAAGAAGGTCGGGGAATAATCAAGAAGCAAAAAAACCAATTCACCAATTAATAGAAATAGATCCACTACACCATTTTGCGAATTTGGAACTCTATTTTCTAAATCCATCAAAAAAGAATTGGGATCATTTTACCGGTTTAATCCATAATGAATATCCGGATCAAACACATCTGGAATTGGCGATTGCCTACCATAATCGCGGACAGGATGAAGTTGCCGTCCAATTGTTGGAAAAGCTGATAGACACAAGTCAAAATCCCATCATCCATTTATGGCATGCGTATTTAAATAATGATGCAGAATTACTCAATGTGGCTAATGAAATTTCGCCAGAGTTTGTATTCCCTTATCGACGAGAAACGATTCAATCCTTGTTATGGGTAACAGAAAATAATTACGATTGGATTTGGTCATATTATTTGGCATTGAATCTTTGGGCGAAGGATCGAAATGCTGAAGCATTGGCATTAATGAACTCATTAGGTGAACGACCCGATTATGGTCCATTTTATATTGCCCGCGCTTCATTGAAAGAAAAACTGGGAAAATCGGGTATTGACAGAGATTTAGAAAAATCGATTCAATTAAGCCCGGAATCCTGGTTAATTAAATTGGATGCAGTGCGCTATTATCAACATCATAAAAAATGGGAAAAGGCCTATCAATTATCCTTGAATGCATTCATGCACTTTCGCAATAATTTTAATGTAGAAATTATGCATGCCCGTTCCCTTTTATATATGGGGCGAGTGGATGAATGTCTTGTGGTTTTAGAATCTGTAAATGTATTACCATCGGAGATGGCAAAAGAAAGTCGCCAACTTTATAAATGGGCATTTCTTAGACAATCTATCGATTTGATCAAGGCGGGCAATGTTGAAGAAGCAATCTCCGCAATCAATGCCAGCAAAGAATGGCCGGAAAATTTAGGTGTGGGAAAACCATACCAACCGGACGAACGGATTCAGAATATTCTTTTAGATTATGTTAAAGGTACTGTTAATTCTAATCAATATTTGGTTTTGCTTCAGGCGCTCAATGATGAAAAATCCGGACAAGGATATGATTCGATTTTAATTAAGGAAGCATTGGCACTTATTCAGAAATAATGAATTGGGATTATCCAAATCCATTTACATGGAGAGTTAGTGTAGAATCTTCGGAAATTGATGCATTAGGCCATGTGAATAATAAAGCATATCTGGAGTGGATCATGGAAGCAGCCTGGGCCCATTCCGGCGAACTGGGATTGCGTATTGACGATTATACCCGGTTAGGGTTTGCTTTTGTGGCGCGTCGTCATGAATTGAATTATTTGGCACCGACATTTTTACATGACCGGCTCATTGTGGGTACCTGGATCGTCACAAACGATGGCAAATTCAGAAGCGGACGGGAATACCAAATTATGAGAGAGAATGATGGGAAAACAGTTTTTCGTGGATCCACAGACTGGGTATGCATTAGACTTGACACCGGAAAGCCCAGTGTAATGCCGGCAGAATTTATTCAGGCATACCAACCGACGAATGTGTAATATCAGCAATGGAAAAAGATAATTTGAAGAATAAGTGTAAACAGATAACAATTCAACAAAGTTTTTTTCATAAATTAAAACATACCATAAATTTGTTTAAATGAACCTAACTAGGGACTGAAATGACGAAATATCCAGAAATTAAAACGCCAACTGATAGCAAACTTGACTGTTATTCAGATCGGCTTCCACAATCCACCAAGCACCCAAGCCAATACGCCGCCAATAATATTAAAAGAGGTTTGTTATGAGTTCAGGTAAGTACGATCTTGCAATTGCTATCGGTGGCGCTGCAGGACAGGGAATTGCCGCACCGGGTGATGTGCTGGCTTGGACTTTTGTTCGCCGCGGACTTCATCTCTACACTTATAATGCCTATCAATCCATAATCCGTGGTGGCCACATCTTCTTGACCGTTCGTGTCTCAAACGAAAAAATTTATAGCCATGGCGATAAACTTGACCTTCTCATTTGCCTGAACCAAGACACCATGGATAGGCACTTGAAACACATGGGCCCCGGATCTTGGGTCATCTATAATAGCGATATAATTAAACCGGGAGAGGCCCAAAATGGTGTTCAGGTGTGCGGCCTACCTGTGAACGAGCTGAGTAATGGCAGCCGCAACAAGTTGGTTCAGAATACCGCGGCTATTGGTGCATGTTTACAAATTCTTGGTTTAAATTTCGAAATTCTGGCGGAGACCCTCACCAAGCAATTTATGAGAAAAGGCCAGGCTGTGGTGGACGAAAACATCGAAGTCGCCCGGACTGCTTTCGACTATGCGGCAGTTAGTGTGACTCCTTGCCCGGAAACGATACCGGAGGGTGAGAAACCCCAGGCTTGGTGGGCCGGGAACGAAGCATTGGCCATGGGTGGCGCAAGCGCTGGCGTCAAATTCTACTCCGCTTATCCCATGAGTCCTTCCACTGGTGTATTACATTGGATGGCTAAGTACGCCCGAGATCTTGGAATTATGGTGCGCCAGGTTGAAGATGAAATTGGTGTCGCCACCATGGCTATTGGCGCAGCGGCTACGGGTGCCCGTGCCATGTGCGCCACATCCGGAGGTGGCTTTGCCCTAATGACAGAGGCAGTGGGGAGTGCGGCCATGATGGAAATTCCTGTGGTGATGATTAATGTAATGCGCGCCGGTCCATCCACAGGAGTGCCGACTAAGACCGAACAGGGAGATTTGTGGCAAATGCTTGGCGCCAGTCAAGGGGATTTCCCGCGGATTATTGTTGCCCCGAAAGATGCCTTAGATGCCTATAACGCGGTAATAGAATTATTCAATCTGGTAGACCGATATCAATGTCCCGGGATCGTCATTTCAGATCTGCTTATTTCGGAAGGACGGTTTAGCGTGGATCCGGACGATATCAATTTTCATCCTGAAATTGACCGAGGTGAACTCATCCTTGAACCGTCCAATAATGGAGACAAATACCTTCGTTACAAAAATACTGAAAGTGGCATTTCACCCCGTGCGGTACCGGGACTTGAGGATTATATTCATGTTATGGCGACTGATGAACAAGATGAGGATGGCATCCTCATTAGCGACGAATTTACCAATCCAATAAAACGTCGGATGATGGTGGAAAAACGGGCACGAAAAATGGACGACATATTTGAATACGTACCGGCGCCGGAAGTAGAAGGATCGGAAGATGCGGACATCACCCTGGTTGGATGGGGTTCTACTTACGGTGTTATCCATGAGGCCATTGAACAGTTGAAAGCTGAAAGCATTAATGCTAACCATTTGCCGATTAAGTGGATCGTCCCCTTCCACACCAAGCAAATAAATGAAGTTCTGACAAATAGTAAAAAAGTTATTATCGTTGAAAACAACTTTTCTGGCCAGTTCTACCGCTATATGCGTAGCGAAATTGGGATGGATGTAGACGCTCACATTCGTAAATATGACGGTGAACCCTTTATGCCTCATCAGGTGGTAAACGGCGTTAAAGCAATTATGGCTGGTGATACAGAAATTTTTGTGCCCGAACAAAAAATAATGGTTTAAGGAGATTATTCTATGGAAACAGAATTAGCAGTAAAAAAAGATAAAACGAACCATGTTAAACTAAAGGCCAAAGATTTCAAAGGGAATGTGGATCCGGACTGGTGTCCCGGGTGTGGTGATTTCGGCGTTTTAAATTCCCTCCAGAAGACCTGCTCAGACTTGGGCTTGCAGCCTCACGAGATCCTTACTGTCAGCGGGATAGGCTGTTCTTCTAATTTCCCCGGATTTTTTAATTCATACGGTATGCATACCCTCCATGGCCGTTCGCTCCCTTTTGCAACCGGCGCCAAAATGGCCAACCACGAACTCACCGTGATTGTTACCGGTGGCGATGGTGACGGCTACGGCATTGGTGGAAATCATTTAGCCCATCTCGCCCGTCGAAATGTTGACCTTACCTACTTGGTTATGAACAACCAGATTTATGGACTTACGGTGGGGCAAACCTCGCCCACCAGCGAATTTGGAAAGAAAACGAAAAGCACTCCGTTCGGTAATCTTGAAATGCCGATCAATCCAATAACAGCGGCAATAATGAATGGCGCAACCTTTGTTGCCCGTGGTTACAGTGCCGATCCGAAAGGATTATCGGATTTGATGAGCCAAGCCATCCAACATAAGGGATTTGCGCTGATTGACATCTTCAGTCCCTGTGTCACATTTAATAAGGACAATTCCTATCAATGGTTTAAACCACGGCTCAAAAAGTTAGAAGATGAGAAACACGATTTCAGCGATTGGAAAGCCGCCTGTGAAAAAGCCATGATTTGGGGCGATGATATCTACTATGGAAAATTCTTCCAAATTGAGGACAGGCCGACCCTTGGGGACCTGGAGCCGGTGCTGGATGAGGGTGGCCCTATTTGTTTTCGTGATTTAGGGCTCACAAAGGAACAGTCCCAAAAAATTCTTAAAGGGATGATGTAAACCAAGACGAAAGAACAAATTCACTTTATTCATTTTGCCAAAACAGAAGGTCGTTTTGCAAAACATTTTGATAAAGATGGTAATCCACATGAAGTCATGAAGGTAGCCCAGGAAGAAAGATTGGCCAACTGGCACCTTCTTCAAGAATCAGCAGTAGTGATAAAAGTTTCTAAAGAAAACTGAACACAAGTAAGAGATCAAAATGAGTACTATAGCAAGCTTATGAAAAATATCCAAAAGGATCTGAAAGGTGTGGCCTTGCTACACAATCCTTTATTGAATAAGGGAACAGCATTTTCGTCAATTGAAAGAAGATTGTTGAATTTAGAAGGGTTACTACCGCCGCATATTTCAACACAAACTGAACAAAAAATGAAAGTATTGTCAACCGTTCGGTCTCTTGAATCGGATATGGCAAAATATATTTATCTCATGTCATTGCAGGATAGAAATGAAACATTGTTTTATCGATTAATTATGGATGAGACAGAAGAATTTTTACCCATTATATATACACCCACCGTGGGGCAGGCATGTCAGGAATATGGGCATATTTTTCGCCGACCGCGTGGGATGTACATCTCATATAATGACAAAGGGCGTATTGAAACAATACTCAGAAATTGGCCGAGAAAAGAGGTGGATATTATTGTTGTCACCGATGGTCAGCGCATTCTGGGTTTGGGTGATTTAGGGGCAGATGGTATGGGAATTCCAGTGGGCAAACTATCATTGTACACCGTCTGTGCCGGTATCAATCCGAGGAAAACAATTCCAATTACGATAGATGTGGGAACAAATAATGAAGAATTACTAGAAGATCCGTTGTACATCGGTTTAAGACATAAAAGAATTACGGGTAAAGACTATGACGAATTAATCGATGAATTTATGGAAGCGGTGGCGAAAGTATTTCCCAATCCATTGGTTCAATTTGAAGATTTTGCGAATCAAAACGCATATCGACTTTTAGAAAAATATCGTAATCATTATTGTTGTTTCAATGATGATATTCAGGGAACGGGTAGCGTTGTCTTGGCAGGATTATTCACTGCGATGAAAAATTTAAAATCATCTCTTTCAGAACAACGAATATTATTTTATGGTGCAGGGTCAGCAGCCATTGGAATTGCAGAAGATATTACCCGAGCAAAGGAAATGGCAGGTCTCAATTCTCAGAATGCGAAAGAAAATATATATCTATTTGACTCCCGCGGGTTGGTGGTAAAAGGGCGAGACCATTTAACGCCAAATAAAGAACAGTTCGCCCATCCCATAGAGGGAGAAACCAATTTTCTCGAAGTGGTTCATCAATTAAAACCCACCGTAATTATTGGTGTTGCTGGGCAACCAAATGTTTTTACAAAAGCAGTCATTAAAGCCATGGCTACAGAAAATGATCATCCAATCATTTTTGCGCTATCTAATCCAACAACTAAGTCTGAATGTACTGCAGAAGAAGCCTATCGATGGTCAGACGGGAAGGCAATATTTGCAAGTGGAAGTCCATTTAATTCAGTTGAATACAAGGGAAAAACGTTTTATCCAGGACAAGGAAACAATGCGTATATTTTCCCAGGGTTAGGATTGGGAATTGTCATTTCAAGGGCATCACGGGTGGTAGACGAAATGTTAGTTATTGCTGCTCAAATGCTGGGTGAAATGGTTAGCCAAACTGATTTTAATGAGGGGCGACTTTATCCACCCTTAACGAATATTCGTGAAATATCATTAAAAATTGCAACTGCCGTTGCTGAATATGTATTTGATAATAATTTAGCCCAAGTTCCTCGACCCGAGAATATTAAACAAACCATACGTGCGAAAGCATATTTACCTGAATACATTTCTTATGTTTGATCGATAGGTGTTCCTTGGAGTATCAGGGTCATTAAGGATACGAGGAAAAACATTATCAATGGTGGTCGCCATAAGGTTTCATGAGGAAGGATATATTTTTGGATGAAAGGATAACACATATGACTGATAAAGATTTTTCTATAGATACAAAATTGATTCATGCCGGCGAGCCTAATCCTCGCATAAAAGGTGCCGTCAGTATGCCAATATTTCAAAGTTCAAATTTCGAATATGAGGGGGAAACTTCCTACGACTCTATTCGATATATTCGATTGAATAATACACCCAATCATGTGGCGCTTCATCAAAAATTGGCTGCGATATCAGGGGCAGAAGCTGCACTGGTTACCGCATCGGGGATGAGTGCCATTACGACCACTTTGCTTGCATTCTTAAAATCAGGTGATCATATAATGGCCCATAATACACTCTATGGCGGCACGGCAGATTATGTGGTTCATGACCTTCCGGAATATGGAATTGAATTCGACTTTTTTGATGCCCTGAATTCGGAAGATTGGGAGTCAAAATTAAAGTCCAACACAAAAGTTATTTATATAGAAACAATCACAAACCCATTGATAGATGTGCCAAAATTGGATGCAGTAGTGCAATTTGCGAAAAAACATAACTTGGTTTCTATGATCGATAACACCTTTGCATCGCCCCTTTTGTTTAGCCCCATAAAAAATGGATTTGATATTTCGCTTCATTCAGCCACCAAATACTTAAATGGTCATTCGGATATAGTGGCCGGTGCGATTATGGGCAGTCAGGCGCATATTTCTCAGGTTAATTCCAAGTTAATTCATTTGGGTGGATCTTTGGACCCGAATTCTTGTTTTTTACTCCACAGAGGAATGAAAACAATGTCTTTAAGGATGGAACGCCAATGTGAGAATGCCATGGAAATTGCACATTTTTTAGAAAATCATCCTAAAATAACCCAAGTGAACTACCCTGGATTAAAATCCAGTAAGAGTCATGAAAATGCCAAGGAATTCTTATGCGGATTTGGGGCCATGATTAGTTTTGAATTGGAAGGAGATGTGGCAGCGGCGGATGCATTTATTCAGCGCCTCGAATTTGCCATAAATGCTGCCAGTTTGGGCGGGGTAGAAACCTTAGTCACCCGACCGGTTCAAACATCTCATTCACTCATGAGTCCCCTCGAACGGGAGAAAGCAGGTATTTCTGATACTTTAATTCGTTATTCAGTTGGCATAGAATCTGCCAATGATTTAATTGCGGATTTGAAACAAGCACTGGCATGATGATAGATTAATTAACGATAATCATATTTATGCCATTCCAAATAATCCCCTATAATGCTATGTACCATGATTTGGTTTATGAAATTTGTTTAAAAACCGGAAATTCTGGGGCAGGAGCGGAACACCTACATAATGACCCAATGGTTTTGGGGCATGTTTATGCAGGACCTTATATCAATCTTGAACCGGAATCAGCTTTTTTATTGGAGAATGAATTGGGTGTATGCGGTTACATCATCGGTGCGTTAGATACACTATCATTTTTTAATAAAGTCAAATCAGATTGGCTCCCGGAACTCCAAAAACAATATTCAGATCCTACTGAAAGTTCAAAACCATGGAATAAAGATGAAGAATGTATCCATTTACTTTTTCATCCTGAGATTCCCCAGGATTTTCCTCAATATCCATCTCATTTACATATTAATCTTCTACCCCGGGCACAGGGAAAAGGATTGGGTAAAAAAATGATGGATTATTTTATGAATGATTTAAAAGTGCGTGGATCTAAAGGGCTGCATCTTGAATTGGGGATTAAAAACCAACGTGCATTTCACTTTTATAAAAAATATGGAATGAAAGAATTGAAACGAGATAGGAATTCAATTATTATGGGAATTTCATTTGAATAATTTTGTTTCTCAGTTGAAACAAAAGTGTTGTGCACATCCCATTTTCATTTTTTTTGTATTTATTATTCTTGGAATTAATTTAGTTGCCCATCGTCCGATTCTCTTCCACTTCTTTTTCCCGGATGCATTAGAAATAGTTTCAATCAATTCTTTCCAAGTGAAGGTGGATTCACCATCCAGTTCATACGTTTTTCCATTTGTTGGATTCTTTTTCGCATCCTGTAAAAATTATTAATACCAATAATAGTTTTTTCATTTTTGTTCCGGTTTAAGGTATACTAAGAAATAACTGGCGTAAGTTGAGGAGAATAATCCATAACCACCCTCAATGTTTGAATTGGGTAGTGAATAAATATTTTGATTTAATGGGTCACCTTTAAGGTATTGATAATAATTATTATCTGTTGCTTGGAAAATAATCAGTTGAAGTCCGTAATAATTAAAAAATAACCAACTCATATTTACTGGAGCAGTTTCTACGGTCCAAACCCATGGATTTTGTCGATAAGGATTATTATTCTTATCTCGGTAATACTCCCCTTTCCAAAGTTTGTATACAAGAGTTGTATCATATATTAAGTTCACAAATGAACTGTCTCTAATCCCATTACTATTATAATCGATATCCTCTGGTTCAATACCTAACTTATCTGCCTCAAGTGCCAGGTTTAAAATACGCACAGTACTATAGTCCTCAACATTAAAGTCAATCTCAAAAAATGGATATGAGGCAAAGCTAGCCGTAAAACATTCTCCTGACCTATAAGAAACAGTATCAATTTTTCCAGTTGGAGATATACCATTCTCTGAGAAGGATACATTATTAGTATTTATATACGGTATAGGTATTGATTCACCATTACACATATATACATCATCTTTTACTGATTCAATCACCATTTTTTCTGGTGTGGTTGTTTCTGCGGTCAGTGTTTTTCCATCAATTTCCACTGTTAAATTGTATTTTGTTCCAGATCTATAGAAATAATCTTTTCGAGTTAAATATCGGCCTGGCCTTCCCGTTACTGGAAATGCGGTTTCTATTTGCTTTCCATCTGAAATTTTGACAATAGCATTAGAGATCCAAAGTTGTTCAGCATCAATTTCTTCATCAATCGCAGCAGTTCTAGAAACAAAAAGTGTATCGAGCATTGGTAGATTAGCTTGAATATTTGCAAAAACTGTAATTCTTTCTATATAAGGCGAATCAACATCTTGAATATCACATCCAATAAATATCAATAATGAAATAACTATTAACTTTTTATATGTTTTAAAATTCAAAAGTGATACCTATAGTTGGAATAATAGGAAAAATATTTAAGGCCTGTCTTTGAATGCGACCTTCATCAGCTTCATCGACGTTTGTTTCACCAACATCAGGTCGTTTGTTTTTATTTTTATCATGTTTTAGCACATCCCAATCACCATCATCATCTATTCCATTATATATACTACCTAAATTATAAACGTAACGAAAAACGTTCTTTCTGTTATAAGTATTAATTATTTGAAAAAATACATCAAATTTTGCGTTTCTAAATTTAGAATGACGTACTAAACCAAGATCTAAACGATGATAAGCTGGGTAACGCCCGCCATTTCTTGTGCCTGGAATTGTTCGATATTGAAATTCAGGATTTCCAGGCAAGTTCTCCATAAAATATCCATTGATGGGTGTATATGCCTGACCTGATTGCAGGGTCCATTTCCAGTTCAACTCATATTTTTTATTTGCCTGATAACTTCCTAGAACATTGAATACATGACTGCGGTCCCAGTTAGTAAAGTATTCATTCCCATTCATTTTTTTTCTACTAACTGACCAGGTATAAGCCAGCCAGCCAGTGAGTTTTCCTGTTGTTTTCTGTCCAAATAATTCTAAGCCATAAGCATATCCATCTGCAGGCTTTAATAAATCTGACAAATTTTCAGATGGAAGTTGTCCATCAGTGGATGCGCGTGTTTCTTCAAAAGTTAACAAATTACTAATATCTTTATAATATCCTTCTACCTGAAGTTTATATTCTCTTCCTATATACTGCTCATATCCCAAAACATATTGTGTTGACATAGCTGGATCAACAGAATTATCTATTGCCACCCAATTATCAAGGAAAGGTGGATTATAATCATCTTGAAAAGTTTCAATAAACTGGTGATAATTCCCCACTGCCAAGTTGATGAATTGTGATGAATTCAAAATGTATTTCATCCCAAAACGAAAATCTGGGTAGAAAGATTGATCATGAGCTGTAAACGTATTTATCCGAATACCAGGTTCAACAATTAATTTGCTATTTGGCTTCCATTTGACTTTGGTATATATGGAAGTTTCAGATGGTTCATTAGGAAGATTGAAAGTTGAGCTATCTCCAAAAGAACTTTCATAACTAATTTCGTAATTTTTTAATTGGCCACCAAAAAAAATATTTAAATCCTCACTTAAAAAGTAAGAAAGATCTGCAGATGCAGTAAGATCATCAATATAATTCTCGCTATTGAGCCCAAAGTCTCCACCCAAACTGAATCGGGTAAAGAATCTGCTCTTAGCCAGAAGAAAATTTCCAATCAATTTTTGGGTAAAAACTCTCCTGTAAGCAAAACTTCCAGTTTTGTTACCCCAGTAAGCATTTAATGAAAGGTCATTAAATGCAAAGTCATCTATTCCATTATAGAAACTAAAAGAAATACGATCTTTTTCATTTAAATCGGTAAAAATGTGTCCTTGAAGATCATAAAAATAGTAAGGAGGAATGGCAGCTGCCGTCTTTTCAGGTAATATCTTTGGTAGGAGTAAGTCAAAGTAGGTTCGCCTACCAGCAAAAAGCCAAGCTCCATTCAAAAAGGGCCCTTCTAATGTGGTTTGAGCTGATAATAGAGATATGCTTGAAGTTCCTTCAAATTTATTTCGATTACCTTCCCTGCTTGTAATATCTAGAACTGCAGAAAGTCGACCACCATATTCTGCGTTGTATCCTCCTTTAATTAGTTCTGCATCTTTAACAGCATCAACAATAAAATTGGAAAAAACTCCTCCCATATGAGAAGGATTATAAACAGTTATCCCATCTAAGAGTATTAGGTTTTGATCCGTATTTCCCCCTCGAATTATCAGACCTGTACTAAATTCTGAGTTAGTTAGAACGCCAGGGAGTGACTGTATAGTTCGAAAGATATCTGGCTCTGCCAGAGATGGTTGCGCTTTTAGCATGCGTGGCGAAAGATTTACGCGACTTGGTTCAATTTTATTTAATCTTTTGATTTCTTCAGCAGTAACGTCAATTGAAAAGATTTCTATAGCTTCTACTTTCATTGAAACATCAAGATTAATTGAAGGTTCTTTAAAACTGATGATCTGTTCAAATCGTTTATAGCCAACATATGAGACGACCAGAGTCACTTCATTCAATTCAATTTCTGATAAAACATAATAACCATTTATATCTGTAGCCATCCCTTGACCCGTCTCTTGAATAAATACATTAGCGCCAATCAGAACCTCTCCAGATTCATTGTCAGTTATGAATCCATATATTTGATAGGTATTATTTTGAGCGGATAAAAGACCAAGCCATAAAAGAAAAATAATTTTATTTTTTTGCAAAAAGATCATCTAATATTTGTTCCGCATGGGTATTTACATTGACTTTATCATAAATTTTTAAAATTTTCCCTTTTTCGTCAATTATAAATGTCATTCTCTTTGGCCAAGCCATTCCAGCGGCACCATATTGTTTGGCAACTTCTTTTTTAGAATCTGACAAAAATACAAAAGGTAAATTATATTTAGTTTTAAATGCTTTTAATGCCTTAGGTGAATCATAACTAATTCCGAAGACTTTAATTTTAGCTCTTTTATATTGTCCATAAATGTCACGGAACCCGCAAGCTTCTTTCGTTCATCCAGGTGTATCAGCTTTCGGAAAATAGTAAACAACAACACGTTGACCACGATAATCGGATAATCTATGCAATTTACCTTCTTGGTCAGTAAGTATAAAGTTGGGAGCCAGATCACCTATTTTTAAAATATTTTGTCCAATATTTGCATACCCAAGTAATGCATTGGCAATTCCAAAAAACATGATAATTAGCAATATCCTTTTTATTTTTCTTTTCATTATTAAATGGGCCAGAAATAGGGTAGATCAGCCGATTCATTCCAATCGTATTGGGAGTAAAACAATTTATCTTTTCTCAAAAGATTAGACCTGTGTGATGCATGTAATATTGATTTACCAAGCCACAAAGGCATCTTAATTTGAAGAGGAATTTTATATCGTTTCATTGAATTATTATATCCTCTTTCTTCCCATTCATTAATCATTGTATTAGTGTATAACATTAATGCGTGAGGAAATTGTTTCCACATAATTGTTGCCGGATGATTTAACCATCCTTTATATGTTTTACCCTTCAAAGTTGTCTCACCTTGAATTGTATTTAAAATCTGCAACCCTTCCACTCTCTGCTTTCCTAATCTTTTATAATCCAAGCAGGATGCTGATTTTTTAAAGTCTGGGTAGGGTAAGAATGTCTGCATATTAATTCTTTAAATAATCCAAAGTTTCTGTATTAAAAGGTGTTGGTTCAATATTAAAAAAATTGAATGTTTCCGAAGAATCACAAACGTTTCCTTCCATTAACATGGTTATCTGGTCTTTAGTTATAGGGAACCATGAAAACCTTCCCAAGAACGAGGCAGCAATCTTGATGGCAAAAGCAGGAGCAGGAATAGTCCATTTTTTCTTTTCGCATGCTTTTGCAATTGTTAAAATAATATCTTTCCAGTAATAAGCAGTACCACCCAAATGATAAGTCTTCTTTATTGTTGTTTCCATTTCAATTGATTTGACAAAAAATGTAGCAACATTGTTTACATGAATTGGGGACATTGCGAACTTACCAGCATTTAACGGATTTAAACCGTTGAAGAAATTTGGAGCGGGTATGGGAAGGCTCAACATATCTTTTTTAAGTTGGGTACAAAATTCTGGACGGTCATCACTTCTGGGATTACCAAAAATTAATGAAGGACGAAAGATGGTCCAATCCAGATTTGTATATTTGAGATATTCTTCTGCTAAATGTTTTGTTCCCTGGTAACCTGTTCCATCGATTTTTGCGCCATTTGCGCTCATTAAAATAAAGCGATTTATTCCCAATTTTTTCGCTGAATCAATACATCGTTTTGCACCATGAAAGTGCAGGTTTTCATATGTAATTCCTTTCTTAGGAAATTCACGAATAATGCCTATGCAATAAATAACAGCATCGGTGCCTTCTATTGTTTTATTAATGGCATCCATATCATTGATATCACCTTGGATTATTTTACATTCGGATGATTGAATGAGCTTTTTTTCAGAATTTTTTCGTACTAATACAATGGGTTTATGCCCTTTGTTAATAAGCTCGTCAACAATATAAGATCCCACAAATCCGGTACCTCCAAACAAGGCAACTTTCACGCTGTAGCTCCTTTGTATTCATCCATTGAAACTATATTATATTTTTCAAGTGTAAGTAGTTTTTCAATAACCTTTTTACGATATTCAAAAATATTTTCAAGATCTTTTTTGATCCATATTTTATGAATGAGCTGACCCAAATAACCCATAGGAATACTATACCGAACCTTATCTTTGATTTCAGAACCACCATTCACTGCTTTGAAGGTATGGGTATGATGCCAGAAAAGATAGGGGCCTTTGATTTGTTCATCAACAAATTCATATGGCGGATTATACTTTGTGATTAGCGTTCGCCAATGCACAGGAAATCTCATTAAACTAATGGTATAATCAATTAAAGTCCCTTTAGTAACCGTAATAGGTGTTGGCGTCAAAATCTTAAAGGCTATCTTCAAAGGTGTTATCAATGCAAGATTCTCCGGTTTTGAAAAAAAATCGAAAACAACATCGATTGGCTGATTAATAAACTGATTTTTATTTAATTCATAAATTCTCATGTTAAAATTTAGTAATTATTTTCTAATAATGTCAATAATAATATGAGCGTTATGAGCGTTTTAAATTATTGGTGATAATATAATTGTTTATATTAAATTTTCTTTGACATCCAGCAAAACTCATGAATCATATTTTACCAAAAATTGGTCGCTCAAACCACGGTCGATCATGAACGCCGCCTATGCTCCAAGCTATACCTGTATAGCCATTTGGATCTCGTCCATCAAGTTCATATTTATCGTTTAGTTTAATAGCTGTTTGTAATGCTGTTTCTGGATTTGGACTCCATTCGAAAATTATTTTGGCCCAGTACATTCGCATATAACCGTACATTTTACCATTAACAGTCATTTCTTTTTGCGCTGCATTCCATAACTTATCATGGGTATTAGCTGATTCAAATGTTTCAGGTGTATATACAAATTTATGTTCATCATTACGGTATTCATTGAGTGTTTTCGTCCCCCATTCTGGAAATCCTTTTTTGACCGTTTTTAGATGATCAAGAGACACAATATGTTGCATTGGATTATATCTGCGCGACGTCGCTCATAGAATGAAGCAATTGGACGTTTTTAAGCTGTTGTCCATTAATATACTGAATACCTGCTCCACCAACATAAATTTTCGCGTGAGTCTTTGAAGCGATCTTAAGCAAATCATCTAATTCCTGCTTTGCTAATTTTTTATCTTCAATATATGTCAATGACACAATTATTTTATCCGGTTGAAACTTTTTTAATAACCGTTTTATTGAATTTGCGGGGGTATTGCGCCCACAATTAATGACCGGTATTCCCTTGATCTCTAAAATCTGTTTTGTCATGATCAGGGGCAGGTCATGTTCATCTCCACTCAGTGCAAGACTAAGCGTATAACTATTGTCTTTGTAATCTTTACGTTCAAGAGTTTCGCCCAAAGCATAAACAGCATTTCTTATCGTATTAGATGCCAGGTGTTCTTCCGCAACGGATATATCATTATTGGCCCACATATCACCTATAGATTCCAACACTGGCATTACAAGCGCATCGTATATTTCATGTAGGAGATATTGTTTCATGTATAAGCCCGTAAGGGTTGTTTTCAACCTATTTCCATCTGCATTTAAAGCTTGTTTTATAAATACAGGTAACAGCTTTTCATATTCACCGTGATCAATATTCTGAATAAGTTTTCGATCCTTGACACCCTCCAACTCTACAATATTTACTTTCTTTGACTTTTTCTTATTCTTTGCCAGAAACTCATTAATGTGTCTTAAAATAAATTTTCTGTGTCCACCTGGGGTCTGGTAACAAGGCAATTTACCTGCATCGGTCCAGCGTTTTACTGTTGATACATGGACACCCATGATCATTGCTACTTCTTTTGAATTAAGATATTTCATGTTTCAAATTAAATAATAATAAAGAAGAATAACATATAATTATGAGCGTTATGATCGATATAAATTGTAGTAGGTATAAAATTATATATCAAATAATTGGAAAATCAACTGGTGCAGACCTGTGGATAGAGTATTCGACAAAAAGGTATGTTAATATAATAACCAAGGAGGAGGTTATTTTGACATTTACTCAAGTCTGCAACCAATTGAATTCCAATTCCCCCGCTGGGATCAATTATAATGCAATTTTTATTTTTCATTTATTTAATGCCTGAAAAAGTATGCTGTTTGATCCTGTGAGGCCACCTACAAGTGACCAGCCTTTATCCAATAGTGTTTGAATAGAATTCACAAGTTCTCCCATATCATCCGCGTAGGCAGAAACAACACAATAATTTTCCTCCATCTGAATTTTTACTTTTGGCATTCTTCTTTATGTTTAGGATTTCCTATTAATTATTTCAATGAAATTATTATCTATATCTTGAGAATAAATGTACCCGATACCATCTCTATGGTATTTCATTTTTTTATTCTTGGACAAGCGTTCATCAACAACAGCAAAATGATTAGGGTGTTCTTCTTGAGTAACAAGGGCAAGATTAATATTTTGAAATTCAAGTAGGGACCAAGTATCATCTTTAAACTTTATATTGCAAACAAATTTTTTTGAATAATATTCAACTGATTTAGGTACATCTTTTACAACAATAGCCAAATGATCAATCAATGACAGTGTATTTTTTCCCTTTATTTTTTTATTCATTTAATTTAATTATTTCTATAAAATTAATAATATTTATTTGAGCGTTATGATCGATATTACCTATATATAAATAAATATTACAAGTAAATTATAACAAACATTAGAATACTATAATTAAATTTATTTATATTGAATTTTTTAATAATTTATTGTGGATTTAGCTAAAAAACTTCGTGAAGAATAATAGATATAGATTGTTTGTTATATTGACTAAGATTTTAGTTCAATGGATAACTTTAATTTTTCTGATAAGCCTTTAAAAATTAATTTGTGAATTGGATATAACAGATACCAATAAGCGATCCCGGCTAAACCTCTGGGAGCAAAAAATGCAGTTTGGTATAATGTTGTTTGATGATCATTATTATTTTTTGTTTCAAATTGCAACCAGGCTTTACCGGGCAGCTTCATTTCAGCAATTAGCCTTAATGATTTATTTGGCTTTAAATCCTCAACACGCCAAAAATCAAGAGCATCCCCAATACGTAAATCAGTTGGATTTCTGCGACCTCTACGCAACCCGACACCACCAAATATTCGATCTACAACACCACGAACCTGCCATAACCAATTGCAATAAAGCCATCCTCGATCCCCACCCAATGTGATGAAATTATCATACACCAACGACTCGCTAGCATTGATCACTGTAGCTCTTTTTTCAATGATAATACCTTCAAGAGATGCGAGCGCTACATTTTTTTTTCCATCTTGTAAACTGGAGGACAGTGCATCTCTCCAAGATGTGGGCGTGTGACCTGATTCCAGTTTTTTTAAAGTATTTTTTAAGGCCATCTTATAATTCATGGGTTTTATTTCAGGAAATATTCTCTTCGATATATTATTTGTGACTACAACTTCATTTTTCAACCCATCGATTAAAGGTTTTGCTATTGTTTTAGACACAGGAGTTACAAAATGAATCCAATATGATGAAAGCCTTGGTGTCAAAACCGGTACAGTGATGATAAATCGTTTTAGTCGGCGAACTTTAGCATAACCAAGCATCATATCCTTATAGGTAACAATATCTTCTCCGCCTATTTCGATTACCTGACCCAAACTTTCATTTTTATTTAGTGCTGCTGTCAAATAATCCAAAACATTACTAATACTAATCGGTTGCACACGCGTTGTCACCCAATGAGGTGTAACCATGACCGGCAACCTTTCTGTCAGGTCCCTTATCATTTCAAATGAAATGCTGCCGGATCCAACAATAATTGCAGCGCGGAATTCAGTTACCGGTACACCTGATTTTGATAATATTAACCCCGTCTGATGTCTTGATTTCAAATGGACTGATAATGATTTTTTTGGGTTTCCTAACCCACCGAGATAAATAATACGTTTTACATTATTTTCTTTTGCTGCAGATCCGAAGTTTTTTGCACCAATTTTTTCTACATTAGAAAAATTTTTCTCCCCTAACATGCTATGGACCAAGTAATAAGCTGAATCGATACCTGATAACGCTTGAGAAAGTGAACTTCGATCTAATACATCGCCGGTGGTTACTTCAACGCTTTTTAACCAAGACCTGCCTATCAGGCGGTCGGGATCTCTAACAATAACCCGAACATGGTATCCTTCCTGTAATAAGCGTTCTACAAGCCGGCCACCAACATAACCTGTTGCTCCAGTAACAAGGATCAAATTAACTACTCAATTGAAACGATGATTTCATTCCGCCGAAATGGAGGTAAGGCGAAAGGTGAATTATATTGGGCAACCATAGCATGACCCTTTGGGACGATATTTTTCTGCTTCAGCAGTTGTATTAATTTATCATGGAAATATTTTGATCTGTTTTCGGTGGCCCATCCGCCAAAGCGCAGCACAGCAACCCTACCAAGTTTTCTTTCTTCAATAATTACGTTGCTTGAAAATGGTCTTGGTAAAGAATTCAATGTATGTTTTTTAGGCATGACAAAAAGGACTTCATAGTGGCCTTCATTATCAACCGGACTATCAGCGATCACTGGAGCAGTCATATTAATTTTCATATTTTTATCGTTGCCGCCAAAAATGTAATTAGCAATTCTACGAAATCCGGTATAAGTAGACTCACGGTATCCATTCTCAATTTGGGTTCGTGCAACGATCATACTTTCGTATTCTCTTATTTCAATCGGACCGTCTTTTTTGATGACCTTGTAATCGGGTGTCTCTATTTGCATTGTTACACCTCCAAAAAAAGTTATTATCGCTATTATATTTCTAAACATATTCCCCCCTATTAATTTTTTTTTTGAAGCAAAGTATTAATCCAACCATTATTTAACAATTTTAAAAAGGGGAATAGTTTCGGGGTTCTCTCTTTATACTTCTGGTATCTTTTCAATGAACCCCAGGTTTTATTCGCCTTTTTTTCTAAAAGATTAATTCCGCTTATATGAGTTAATAATAAATAGACAAAGACAGGTGAAAGTAAAGTAAGCAATTGCCATCCTTGAAGGGTTGGAAAAGAAATAATGGTAATCCCAAACCACAATATTATCTCTCCAAAATAATTAGGATGTCTGGATATCGACCATAATCCCTGTGTTATAAATTCGCCAGTATTTTCCGGATCAGCTTTGAATCTTTTTTTCTGTTCGTCTGCTATAACTTCGAATAACAATCCAGTAATCCATAATACTGAACCAATATATAGAAAATAATCATTTGATGATTCCATATTATTAATAATTGCAGTGAGTGCATTGGCTGATGTTAAAAAGACCCAAAGACCAGATATAGTCCAAGCCAGAAAAAACTTAAAAAATGAAATTTTAATTTCTCTAAATCTTTTATCTTCTCCGGATTTCATAATTCTGTTAAATAAAAATAATCCCAACCGAAGCGTCCAGACGGATATAAAAATGACAAGTAATAATGATCGAAAATATATATCTTCACCCGATACCTTAATGGTAAGAAATGAGGCTAAGAAAATTGTTATCAGATAAGAAATACTACCGGTTAAATCATAATATTTTTCTGTCTTTGCAAAATAGGAGGGGATAAACACCAGCCAATGAATAATGAAGCTGGTAATCATGCATATAAAAATAATTGGTAATCCCAAGTAAACCATACCTTGATTAGTTGCAGCTAAAGCTACCAGGCTGGCTACTATTAGTATGACTAAAATATAAACAATAATTCTAAGATTATTTTTCATTGTTTTGGTTTAATAAATTATTTTAAGACGTTTTAATAAAGAAGTTGCTAAAAACCCCAAGTCTAATTCAAACCAGCGATTTGCAAAATTCGATTTATTTGGATATCTATGATGATTATTCTGGTAAAGTTCTCCAACCATTAATAAATCTACCGGTAACGTATTTCTTGAATGATCAGTTACTTCTTTGTGGTTACGGTATCCAACGATATTTGATAAATTTTTCATGTTTGATATCAAGAATATTAAAAGAAAAAATAATATTATACAATAGTTTTTTGAGCGATATGAGCGATTTGTATATAATTATAAATAATTTACATTCATAGGCTTCTTAATTTTCCCTTGATATCAGCAAAAAAGATTGTCAACTTCTTTTAGAATATATTTAATTTGATTACCATGAAAAGAAAATTTTGGCTGAGGTATTATGTTTTCCTTTTTACATTTTTTGTTTCTTGCAGCAAAAATGTGCAAGTATATAAGCTTGATCATCATTCACCAATTTATACCACCTATGCGGCAGAAATAAATCATTCGAATTTTATTATTGACCAAGGATATGAATTGCAATACTCAAATGCGGACCAACCCTTTGGTTTTTCGTCCGAACAGGGCGGTGATTTTTTTATCACATTCAAGTCAGATAGTGATTGGGTATATACGATCTCTGAGATGGCCTCGCCACCGCTAATTACAAATTCATATCCTAACTTGGTAACCGTAGAGCTTCAACCTTTTAAAGATCTTTTATGCAGGGTTGATTTCCTAGTCGAAAGCTCCAATGCCCTTTTAGTCGACATACGAATTATCAATAATTTGTCAGAAAAAAAGAATCTTGAAATTATTTCATTTTACAACAACGATTATTCACCCTTAGATCATTTAGACATAAATGAAAATAATGCTTTTTTTGACAGTCATAAATATCCCGATAGTTGGACAATTAATCATAAAATACCATATCACGAAACATTAAAAAATATATTTACAGTCAATGACCTGCACGTGGATATTCGGTTTTTAAATAGCGACGGATATTCCCCCAAGAATCCGGAAGCAACATTAAAGAATTTTGGATTTGAACAACCAAATCCTGAAATACCGGATTCCGCCAGTATTCTGGCATTTCGAAAAAAGTATACGTTAAAACCTAATCAATCTGAAAAATTACGATTCATTCGCGTCACTAATTCTCCTAATAAACAAAACATGCTCAATAAACAAGCTGAAGATTTAGAAAAAATTCACTTTGAAAATTATCTCAATGAATCGAAACAATTATTTAAGTCCATAGAAAATAATTATTCATTCGCGAATGAAGATATTGAACTATTATGGCGTAGTTCATTCAATATGATGCGCCAAGTGTTTTATCCGCCGGAAGGTAATTTATCGAATAATTATTATGTGTTTTCTCGTGAGCCGATTTGGGGGTGGGGCCACGGCGGGCAGGTATTTCACGAAAGCATCACCATGCTAGCTTATGCGTTATTGGATCCTGTTAGCGCCATGAATTCTCAAAGGGTGTACGCTGAAACACAGCATCCCAACGGATATATAAATTACCGAACGGGTGCATACTTAAATGAGGTGATTGAACATAATGGACAATTAACCACCTCAGCGCCCTGGTATTGTTGGCTCAATTGGGAAGTGTATGTCATGACAGGCGATAAGGAGTTCCTTAAGGAAATGTATGCCTCAAGTAAGGCCTTTTATAATTTTTACATTGCCACCCGTGATACGGATAGCGATGGGTTATGCGAATGGGGCGGCCATGCCGTTTTAGAATCTGTGCGCGATGGATTGGTAGCGGTATGGGATGAAGTCACCTGGCCAGCAAATCTGGATGGTGTTGATATTAATTCAATGCTGGTAAAAGAAGCCAAATCCCTAGAAAAAATGGCCCGTGAATTGGGATTAGAAGATGAGGCCTCCCATTGGAAAAACGATTATCTATCCCGTACTCAATTAATAAATCAATATTGTTGGGATGAAAAACAGGGCTTCTATTATAATGTGGATAAACGGGATAACGATTTTACTTATTCTAAACCAAACGATCTGAAACGGGATGAAATAATTGGATTTTTGCCTTTATGGGCCGGTATCGCCAATCAAGAGCAGGCAAAAAGTTTGGTCGAAAAACTTACGGATCCGAATGCCTTTTGGCGAGAATATGGTATTCCGTCTCTATCAGCTGCTGATCCATATTATAATCCTAAAGGATATTGGAATGGTCCTGTATGGGTGGAGTGGAATTTCCTCATTATGCGCGGATTAATTGATTATGGATATCATAAAGAGGCAAAGGAACTCGTGCAAAAAGTAGTGAATGGTATGTTATCCCAACTGAAAGCAAACCACAATCTATGGGAATTTTACAGTCCTGACCACCAATGGGGCGGTTACCACAAGACCTATATTTGGGCGGGCATCATTAACCGAATGATGCTGGATGTGGGATTAGTAACACAAAAAGATTAGTAGCCACACAACCCCTTTTATTTTACTACGTCAAACTTATAATTTGTTACAGAATAATAAGTTTCGCCGGGGCGTAAGATTGTATTGGGAAAATTCTCCTGGTTGGGAGAGTTGGGGAAATGTTGCGTTTCGAGGCAAAATGCTGTGCGATACTCGTATTTTTTCCCTCCCTTTCCCACATCGCTGCCATCGAGGAAATTACCGGCATAAAATTGTAAGCCTGGTTCCGTTGTATAGACTTCCATGACCCGGCCGTTTTCTGGTTCTAGGACCCTGGCCGCAAGTTTCATCTTTCCAATCTCGCCGTTTAATACCCAATTATGATCAAACCCATAGCCATTTTTTATATCCTGATTATCCGCATTAATATTCTTCCCAATAGCGGTTGGACTCGTAAAATCAAAAGGCGTTTCCTTTACCATTGCCAATTCCCCTGTTGGAATTAACCCGGAATCAATTGAATTATAACGATCCGCATTTATCATGAGTTTATGATCTAAGATGGTGCCATTCCCGGCTCCTTTTAAATTAAAGAAGGAATGATGTGTTAGGTTGATGGGCGTCGCTTTATCCGTCGTAGCATTGTAGGATATTTTGAGTTCATTATTATCCGTCAATTTATAAATAACTTCTACATTCAAATTTCCGGGATAACCCTCATGCCCATCTTGGTCAAAATGTTTAAGAACGAGCGTATTCCCTTCTTGCTTTGCCTCCCATACCACATCGTTATAGCCTACTTCTCCCCCGTGAAGCGCATTGGCGCCATTATTGGTTTTTAGGGTGTATTCCTCCCCATCAATTCGAAACTCTCCATTCGCGATTCGATTTCCATATCGGCCGATGAGAGCGCCAAAATAGAGGTTCCCCTTTATGGTTTCTTCAATATTATCATATCCGAGAACGATATCTTCAAATTTTCCATTTTTATCAGGAACGATTAGACTAACTACTTTCCCGCCATAATTCGTAATGGTTACTTTCAGGTTATTCGCATTTTTGAGTGTAAATAATTTTGTTTGTTTTCCTCTGTATTCTATTGTCCAATCATTTTTTGAGCTTGCACAACTTTGGCAAGCAAATGCAATTAAAATTAAAGTTGCAAATCTGAGTGTTATGTGTGTCCTAATCATCATTGATCACATTCCATTATTTAATAAATACTTTTTTGGTTTTTTTATTGTTCTTCGGATTAAAATAAACTTCAACTTTAGCTATGGAATTTTTTGAATTGAAATCTACAATTTTCCCACCTTTAATCTGTTGAATTCCTCCAGGGACATATACCTCAAATTCATTCCGGTTCCCAGGGATACCTTCTAAAAGAATTAACAGATTATTATCAATCCATTCCTGGTTTAAAATACTAAATTCACTTGATGTGCTGCCTTCTGTGGCAAAATAATTTTTTGGTAACACCGATTTACCTTCAACCATTTCAATTTTAATCAGCATTGCTGTGTCAATTTCTAATGGCTTTATTTCAATGCGCCAACTTTCCTTATTTTTTATTATTCTAAAATCAATCTTTTCCCCATTGGCCACTACAGAATTGACTTGCGTATTCAGAGGGATTTCAGGATTGAAATTCAAGCCCACCTGTTTTCGCGCTTCAAATTTGTAAATCACACGATCTTCGGATTTATCCATCTCAAGGCTAATTGAATTATCTTTTATCTTCAGATTATTTACGCTCAGCGTGTCCCAATTAAATGGAATACTTAAATTCAATTCAAACCGATTATCCAGTGCATCAGGATTAAATCCTAACATGCCTTCAACAATCGGTTGAATCACCATGGTTTCTGACCAGCATTGGAATTGGGTGACACCGCTTTGTTCGTATCTTTCACCATGCAATACTTCTGAAACCCGGCCTAAGGCAAAGGATTTATAATTCATCAAATTGTCCATGATTCGGGTAAATCCCTGGATGGACCGCTCGGTCGCGTATTCCGCAAGAGAAGTCCAGCCGGTAAATAAGGGCCAAATACTACCAAAATGGTAGCTGCGAGGATTAAACTTCGGGTAAGATTTTCCAACCATCCTTACACCCCAGTCAGAAGAAAAATCATTCTGCGCAAATTTCTCCATCATTATGATGGACTTATCTTTATCAAGTACATTTAAATATGCCGGTACGGTAGATAGAATTATTAACTCATTTGTATAAGACCCATCTTTGTATTTACCGTAATTATAATACCCCCCGTCCGCGTTCCAGAATCCTTTATTAATTATCCCTTTTACAGATTTTGCATCATAATCATATTTTTTATACCATGTATTTTGGTTTGCAATTTTTGCTAAATAGGCCGCTTCTTCCAGAGCTTTTACCCATATCCCAGCCAAGTAAAATTCAGTTTGTGATCCATATAAAGCGCCCCCTTCTAACCAACCATGACCCACATTTGATATTTCAATGAGACCATCATTATCCCTGTCGGTAGAATAACAATAGGCCATGGCCTTTTCGATTGAAGACCAATTGTTTTTCACAAAATTAACATCCCCGGAATGACGGAAATAATCGCCAAACAATACCACAAATAATGGTGTCGCATCTGATCCATCGTAATGAACCGAACCGCTGGTCGTTAATTCATGATAAATTTTTCCATCTACATTTTGAAATTTTATAAATGTTTCTAAAACATTCCGCGTCAGATCAAAATCGCCATAATCGTTTACTGCCAAAGCACTCCATTGGGCGTCTCTACCAAAGTACCAGGCATAACCGGGACGACCACTGATTGGCTGGGCGCCATCCCATCCGCGCGCCGTTGTGGAATAGCCGGCCATCAAGGATGTGCCAATTCCCGGCGTCTTTCCTTCAAATTGCGCTGTACTGATTAATGCCCATTTATATCCTTCATTAAAAATTGAATCGGGCGTGTGTATTTGTAGATAATTATCAAAGACACCTTTCACTATTCGGGATGAGTTTCGAAAGGATTGAGCTGGATTTCCAAGGGTCAAATTATAATCCTTAATTGCTTTATCTATGCCAGTTGCGGATGCAGAAAAACATAGGTCCAACGCATGGGTTTCTTCGCCGTCAAATTCCATTAAACCGGATACTTGAATCAAATCTGTTTCAATGGGTTGCCACGAATTATTGTTATAAATAAATCCGTCGTAAGCACCATTTAAAACCGATTTTGGTTTAACATTTGAGCCAATTATCGAGAAAAATTCCTCTGACTCATTATGAACCATGAATGCATGGTTTTCTTTATTATATTGATAAAATATCGAGCCTAAAGCTTTTTCTGAATAGGGCCACATAAACCTAAGATTGCTCTTAAATGTTGTAATTACTCTATACAGATTTCCTTCCCATTCGTAATGGGCAATCACAGCATTTGTATTGGTGTTATTCACCACGACTTCCTTAAAAGTCACTCCATTAGATAAACGATATTTTCGAATGATCATATCGGGTCTTATTTCTATTTCGGATTCAATGTCTGTTAACCAAATTGGTTTTGATTTCTCCTCAATCTGAATGGCGACCAAAATATCTCTGACAGACATAAATGGATGGGTCCATATTTCCTCAATACCCCCTAATTCCTTTCCTTGGGTTAATACAGTGGGAGATGGAATTGAATAATAATTCTTTGTTACTGTTCTGGACTTACTCAAAGTGGCTTTGGGAATTTTCCACTTTTCAGGTTTTAGAGAATCAGTTTTACCCATATTTAGTTGACTTTCTTTCACCATCGGAGCATCATAAGTCCAAAATTGTTCCTTAACATTTTTGATATCGCCGTTTAAAAAGGCAAAACAATTCTCCACAAACTGTTCAAATTCAATTTGGTGATAATTTGGATCTGAAAAATGTAAGTAGGCTCCCAAAGATAAAATCTTCCCTTTCCCTACATTGCTTTCCCAAAGCAGTTTTCTATCCTCAAAATAGGTGATAAATACACTTTCCACTGCAATCACATGGCTGTTTTCAGCAAGGGGAATCTTGTCTGAAAAAAAGCCTAATGTTCTTAATTTTTTATCTATTTTTCCATGCCATATGTAGGCACCGCCAAAGAGGTTTGTAAAAATTGGATGTGACCGAAAGGCGTGGACACCCACTTTACGACCATACCCTTCATCTATCATTTCTCTATAAGAGACATCAATGGTCTGTGGTTCAATATCCCACGTATTTAGGAGTCGCACTGCATCGAGACTCAAAAATAATTTGCCGCCATCGGATACGTATTGTGTTACTTTATCCCTTAGTCTTTTTTCCTGATTCTGTATTTCAGAAGAGTCAGGACGATGAATCCACAACAAATCAAATTGATTCAGTGAAACAGCATCAAAAGTTTCTATATTTAAATATGCTACATCATATTTAGATGATTTATCCGCAAAAAAGGATTGAACGGCGTCACGTTCAGTTCCATTCTCATCAATAATTATTATACCGATATTTATTTTTGAATCAAGCGACGAACATTGAGAAAAAATAAAAATAGATATGATTAGAAAAAAAATTCTCACTGAAAAAATTCCTTACTATTAATGATTAATATAATGATGACAGACAACTCAAAATGGGTAAAGTTGTTATTCCCTGGGAAACTTTTTTCCCAAGTTTATATTGATTAGGGTAAAGTCGTAAAAGAGCCACTAAACATGTTGACTTTCAAGTTGTTTAAGAATGAGTTTTTTCTGGTTTTCAATATTTTCATTTCTATGATTGTAACGCCAAACATATTCTGCCAGGTAAAGGGGCAGGCGTTTTTTCTGCTATAAAACCTGTCCATTTACTCTTCCCCAATATCTTCATTCCATATTTCAGAATTATCCTTGATGTAATTTGCAAGCATAGAAATACAGTCATCAGAATTAAGATCAATAATTTCAACGCCATTTTGCTTTAACCATTCTACTCCGCCGGAAAAATTAACCGATTCACCTACAATAACTGTTTTAATTTTAAACTGCCGAATCAATCCGCTACAATACCAGCATGGCGCTAAGGTTGTGACCATGATAATATTTGAATAGGATAGCTGCCTGCCAGCATCCCGGAATGCATCCGTCTCGCCATGGACAGAAGGGTCATCATTCTGGATACGCCTGTTTCGCCCTTTTCCCAATAAAGTCCCATTAGTTGAAAACAAGGCGGCACCAATAGGAATTCCGCCCTCTTTTAGGCCTTTTTGTGCCTGTTGGATTGCAGTGTTTAGCATTAGTTGATAATCAGGAGTTATAACTGTTTTCATCTCAATTGTGTTGTTAATTTCCGACTTATTCTTAAAACACCAAAGTATATTCAGAGAACTCAAAAAGGTTAAGGTATTGCCTCGTCGTCTTTTTGGGAATTAATTAAGTTAAGTTTGTAAAGAAAAAAAATAGGATAGTCATGGCAAATCGTAATTCATCACTATTGTACGGTATTAACGATAGTCCCCCCATGGGGGAAACGATAATTCTGGGGTTCCAACATTATTTAACGATGTTTGGTTCAACCGTGGCAATCCCTTTGTTATTAGCACCAGCATTAGGAATCCAAGATCCAGTAGAAAAAGGATGGTTAATAGCTACGATGTTTTTTGTCAGTGGAATTACCACACTTCTACAAACAACATTTGGAAATCGCTTACCTATCGTTCAGGGTGGTACATTTTCATTTTTAGCGCCTACATTTGCAATCCTTGGTATGGCATCATTAGCGAGTGCCGGTTGGGAAGTAAGAATGCAACATGTCCAAGGTGCAATTATTGCAGGGTCTCTTGTTGAAATATTTGTTGGTGCCAGCGGATTGGTTGGTCGGCTATTACGATATGTAGGCCCCATAACAATTGCACCAACCATTGCGTTAATTGGATTATCCTTATTCAAATTTGGCGCACCTGAAGCAGGCCGCTATTGGCCTATTGGCGGTTTAACAATTTTTTTGATTATTCTATTTAGCCAATATCTCCGAAGCAAACATCGTACATTTGAACTTTATCCAATTCTATTAGCCATTGTCACTGCATGGACTGTATCGGCGCTTTTTACCTTTTTAGGATATTTTCCTGAAGGGCATCCGGCTCACACAAGCTTGGCGAATCTTAAAAATGCATCATGGTTTCGAATTCCATATCCTTTTCAATGGGGACTCCCCCAATTTGGTGCAGCTGCAATCATTGGAATGTTAGCAGGCTATATTGCTTCCATGGTAGAATCTATTGGTGATTATTATGCTTGCGCCCGGCTTTCTGGAGCACCCACACCCGATAAAAAAACAATAAATAAAGGTATCACATTTGAAGGAATTGGATGCTTCATAGCGGGACTATTTGGTACAGGAAATGGAACGACTTCTTATAGTGAAAATATTGGTGCCATTGGGCTTACCCGTGTTGGTTCTCGTCGCGTTGTTCAAGCAGGAGCTGTGATTATGATCTTATTAGGAACTGTATCTAAATTTGGTGCCTTATTCACAACAATCCCTCAACCTATTGTTGGTGGAATGTATTGTGCCATGTTTGGCATGATAACAGCAGTGGGTTTATCCAATCTTCAATTTGTTGATTTAAATTCTACGCGAAATTTATTTATTCTTGGATTTGCATTTTTTATGGGTTTATCTATTCCTGAATATTTTATTCAAAATCCTTTACAATTAGAACCTGTCTGGTTGGCAAATATAATTAATACTTTGGGAAGTACAGGGATGGCTGTGGGTGCATTTTCTGCGTTAATATTAGATAATACAATTCCAGGGACCGACGAAGAAAGAGGTCTAAAAGCTTGGGGAAATAGCGCAGAAAGTGCGTAAAATATTTAATGATTCATAAACAAGGAATAAAACGATGTCTGTGCTAATCAAAAATGGTCGTATCATCACAGCAGTTGATGACTATTTGGCTGATATTTTTATTGAAAATGAAACTGTAACCCTTATTGGGAAAGATCTCGAAATGGAAGCAGACGAAGCTATTGATGCATCTGGAAAATATTTATTTCCAGGTGGGTTAGATCCACACACCCATTTAGATATGCCCTTTGGCGGTACCACATCTGCAGATGATTTTGAAACGGGTACTCGTGCGGCGGCTCACGGCGGAACAACAACATTGATTGATTTTGCCATACAATCTAAAGGCCATTCAACGTTAGAAGCGTTGGATACATGGCATGCCAAAGCGGATGGAAAAACAGCTATTGATTATGGATTTCATATGATTGTGACAGATTTAGAAGATAATCGCGTCCATGAAATGAAAATGTTGGCGGATGCAGGAGTAACATCATACAAATTGTTTATGGCTTATCCGGGTGTTTTATATGTGGATGACGGTACCATTTATCGAGCCATGAAAAAAGCAGGGGAAGATGGCACAGTTGTTTGTATGCACGCGGAAAATGGAATCGTAATAGATGAAATAGTAAAACAGGCAGTTGCAGATGGAAAAACTGAACCAAAATATCATGCCATTACACGTCCAACTCGAATGGAAGCTGAAGGTGTGCATCGGGCCATATCTATTGCAGAAGTTGCACATGTTCCAATCTACATTGTACACCTTTCATCATCGGATGCTTTAGAGCAAGTTATGCTGGCTCGTAATCGTGGTGTTCACGCTTTTGCGGAAACATGTCCACAGTATCTATTTTTAGATGATTCTTATTATGATCAAGAAGGGTTTGAAGGGGCGAAATATGTAATGACACCTGCTCTTCGAGAAAAATGGAATCAGGATGAATTATGGAAAGGGTTGAAATTTGGTGACCTTCAATCCATTGCTACGGATCATTGCCCTTTTTGTTTTAAGGACCAAAAAGTATTGGGGATTGACGATTTTTCAAAGATTCCAAATGGTGCACCCGGTGTGGAAAATCGTATGAGTCTTGTATTTAATGGTGGCGTTAAAACAGGGCGGATTTCCTTAAATAAATTTGTGGAATTAACATCCACAGCGGCCGCAAAAACATTTGGACTTTTTCCTAAAAAAGGGACTATCGCTGTGGGAAGCGATGCGGATATTGTTGTCTTTGATCCGAATAGAACAGAAACAATTAGCGTGAATAATGCTTGCACACACCATATGAATGTAGATTATAATTCCTATGAAGGGTTTGAAGTAACAGGGTTTACAGAAACGGTTCTATCCCGCGGTAAAATAATCATTAATAATTGTGAGTACGTGGGTAAAAAAGGTGATGGACATTTTTTAAAACGCGGCCTTTATGGCGGAATGAAATAATAAAATTTTAAAGGAGATTACGAATGGCTAGAAATATTAAATCTGGATTAATCCAAATGAGTCTTCCAATGACGGAAGGAGAAGGAACTATCAAAGAGATTATGGATGCAATGGTTCAAAAGCATATTCCATTCATTGAAGATGCGGGTAAACAAGGTGTCCAAATTTTATGTTTACAAGAAATATTTAATACACCTTACTTTTGTCCAGGGCAAGACAATGCATGGTATGCTTCTGCAGAAGCAGTTCCAGGTCCAACGACTGAACTAATGCAGGATTACGCAAAAAAATATAATATGGTTATCATTGTTCCTATTTATGAAAAAGAGCAGGCAGGTGTATTATATAATACAGCAGCAGTCATTGATGCAGATGGAAAATACTTGGGTAAATATAGAAAAAACCATATTCCCCATACATCTGGTTTTTGGGAAAAATACTTTTTCAAACCTGGAAATTTAGGTTACCCTGTTTTTGAAACTAAATATGCTAAAGTAGGCGTTTACATTTGTTATGATCGCCATTTTCCAGATGGTGCACGATGTCTTGGATTAAATGGAGCAGAAATTGTATACAATCCTTCTGCAACGGTTGCTGGATTAAGTGAATATTTATGGAAATTAGAACAACCGGCCCATGCAGCAGCCAATGGATATTTCATGGGTTGCATCAATCGAGTTGGGACCGAAAAACCCTGGAATTTAGGAGAATTTTATGGCACATCGTATTTTGTGAATCCACGAGGACAGATTATTGCAGAAGCATCAAGAGATCAAGATGAGTTATTAGTCTCTGAATTTGATTTGGATATGATAGATGAAGTGCGCTCGACCTGGCAATTCTTTCGTGATCGTCGTCCAGAAACCTATGATAAGTTGGTGGAACTTTAATAATTAATAGAGAAAATTATGGCAGATATAAGTATAGAAGTAAACGGCGTTAAATTTCCAAACCCATTTATAATTGGGTCGGGGCCTCCAAGCACGAATTCAAAAACGATCATCAAGGCATTTAATAATGGCTGGGGTGGTGTTTCCGCAAAAACGGTTAGTTTGACCGAGACGCCGGTCATCAATGTTGCCCCTCGATATGGAAAATTAAAAACCTCAAGTGGTGAAATTATTGGCTTTGAGAACATTGAACTGATATCAGACAGAACACTGGAAGTGTGGCTGGATGAATATAAAGCCATAAAAGACGCTCATCCAGACAAGGTGTTAATTTCGTCTATAATGGAGAAATACAATAAGGATTCATGGCAGGAATTAGTTGGCAGAATAGTCGAGACAGGTGTAGATATGTTTGAATTGAATTTTTCTTGTCCCCATGGCCATCCTGAAGAAGGTATGGGTGCCGCAATGGGCCAGAACCCAGATATGGTTAAAGAGGTAACGGGTTGGATTGCTGAAGTAACTGACTTGCCAATTTGGGCTAAAATGACTCCGGACATTTTAGATATTACTGAACCAGCACAAGCGGCGATGGATGGCGGAGCAAGTGGCGTTGCTGCAATCAATACGATACCATCTATTTTAAATATTGATCTTGAAACTTTGGCGCCAATGCCTACAGTGGAAGGTCATTCAACTCCTGGCGGATATTCTTATTATGCTGTGAAGCCCATTGCATTACGGATGGTTTCGCAAATAGGAAGAGGCGTCCCAGAAGCAGAAATATCAGGTATTGGTGGTGTTATCAGCAGCCGTGAAGCGATTGAATTTATCCTAATGGGAAGTTCTACAGTTCAGGTATGTACGGGCGTAATGTTGCAGGGATACGAAATGGTTGAAGAAATGTGTGAAGGATTATCAAACTTTATGGAAAAACATGGCTTCAAAACCGTGCGTGAGTTTGTAGGCCATTCATTACAATATCTTACAACACACCATGACTTGGCAGATAAGCGACTCGCAAAAAAAGCAAATGCATTGGGCGCGAATCGTGACAATAATTGGACGGGTGATATAAAGAAGGAAACGGACGAGTTAGTTAGTAAATAAGTTTCAGTTCCGAAACCATTAGATGCAAAAAATAAATTTTAATTAAAAAGGAAAATTATGTCGACAAATCTTGAAAATCTTTGGATGCCGTTTTCTGCCAATCGAGATTTTAAATCTGCACCTCGGCTTATGAATGAAGCCAAGGGCATGTATTATAAAAAGCTCGATGGAACTAAAGTATTGGATGGTACAGCTGGATTATGGTGCTGCAATGCGGGGCACGGACATCCTTCAATCGTAAAGGCGATCCAAGAACAGGCAGAAAAAATGGACTTTGCGCCGTCTTTCCAGATGGGTCACCCCCTTGGGTTCAAAGCTGCCCAGAAATTGCTGGAAATTGCCCCATCTGATGATTTTCAATATGTCTTTTTTACCAATTCTGGATCCGAATCTGTTGATTCAGCGCTGAAGATCGTTATGGCTTATCAGCAGCTTATAGGGAATAGGGATAAGACCATGATAATCGGTCGGGAACGGGCATACCACGGTGTGGGCTTTGGCGGAATTACTGTAGGCGGATTGCCCTTAAACAAAAAATATTATACCCTTCTCCCGGGCGTGGATCATGTTTGCCATACTCATGACCTTGAACATAATGCTTTCAGCAAAGGCCAGCCAGAATGGGGACAACATTTAGCCGATGATCTTGAACGGGTTATTCAAACCCATGGTGCTGACAAGATCGCCGCTTTCATCACCGAGCCGGTTGCCGGTTCTACTGGTGTTTTGGTGCCGCCAAAAGGATATTTAAAACGAATTCGTGAAATATGTGATAAACATGATATAATACTTATTTTTGATGAAGTAATCACTGGGTTCGGTCGGTTGGGAACACCGTTTGCTTCTCAGTATTTTGATGTAATTCCGGATATGATCACCTGTGCCAAAGGTCTCACAAGCGGTACCATCCCTATGGGAGCCGTCATCATTCAAAAGAAATTCTACGATGCCTTTCAACAAGGGAATCGAAAGGCCATCGACCTGTTTCATGGATATACATACTCTGCACACCCCATGGCGGCTACAGCAGCCATTGCAACGTTGGACGCATACCAGAATGACGGATTATTCGCCAATGCAAATTCGTTGGAAGGATATTGGGAAGATGCGGTTCATTCATTAAAAGACCTGGGATCTGTCATCGATATACGCAGTATTGGTCTCATGGCAGGTATTGAAATGGAACCAAGGAATGAAAAGGTTGGCGCTCGTGGACACGATGTTTTTACCGATGCGTTCCATACTCATAATTTGTTGACAAGGATTACAGGCGATACGGTTGCATTGTCTCCGCCACTTATTGTGGAAAAAGAACATATTGATCAAATAATTGATATTCTTAAAAAAATAATTCCAACACATTGAGTTCGTTTATGTGTGAAACTAAATATCATTTAAAAAGAGAAAAATTATCATGACTAATAAAGTAGTATTCAAAAATTATGGTGCTCAAGAAAATTGGATTAATGGTAAATATCAATCTGCGAAATCTGAAAAAACCATTTCTGTAATTTCACCTTATTTTGATCAAGAAATTGCAACCATTCCCGAATCCAATTTTGCTGATTTGGATAATGCAGTTAAAAATGCGCAATCTGTATTCCCATCATGGTCGCGTCTCAATATACGTGCCAGAGCAGAGGTTATGTTTAATCTGAAATCTATAATAGAAAATAATTTGGACGAAATGGCTGCATTAATTGCCTTGGACAATGGAAAAACTATTCCGGATGCAAAGGGGAGCATTCTTCGTGGGAAAGAAGTGGTGGAATTTGCTACTTCCTTACCCAGCATGTTGAGAGGTGATTCTTCACCTGTTGGACCAGGGATTACATGTACCATGACCCAGGAACCACTAGGTGTGGTGGCGGGAATAACGCCCTTTAATTTTCCTGCCATGGTGCCACTTTGGATGATTCCATTGGCCATAACCACAGGAAATTGCTTCATCCTGAAACCATCGGAGCAAACACCATTATCCGCATTTAAGATTGCAGAATATTTAAAAGAGGCAGGCCTTCCCGACGGTGTCTTCAATATCGTCAATGGTGCTCGGGAAGCTGTGGAAGCTATTTGCGATCATCCCGATATTAAGGCAGTGGCATTTGTAGGCTCATCCAATGTAGCGAAAATTGTTTATTCCAGATCCGCCGCAAATGGGAAAAGAGCCATTTGTCTGGGTGGTGCCAAAAATCACATGATTGTAGTACCGGATGCGGACCAGGATTCCACAGCGAAAGGATTACTTGCCAGTTCCATGGGTAGTGCGGGACAGCGATGTATGGCAGCGAGTGTGGCTGTGGGTGTGGCAGATGTTGATCCCATAATTGAACAATTGGTTGAAGAAGCAAAAAAATACAAACTCGGTATAGATATGGGAACGATTATTAGTAGGGCATCATTTGATCGCATTAATAATTATATCGATGAAGCAGAGAAAATGGGTGCCAAAATCTTAATTGATGGTCGGAACTCAACGGCACCGGATGGCTATGAAAATGGCTATTGGCTGGGGGCAACTATCCTGGATAATGTAGATCCGGATTGGCCAAGCGCTACAGATGAAATCTTTGGTCCGGTTTTGTCTATTATTCGGACAGACACCCTAGAAGATGCCCTAAAAATTGAAAATGGTAATCAATATGGAAATGCAGCTGCTGTCTTTACGACTTCGGGCCAAGTGGCCAAAACCATATCAGAATCAGCTTCTGCAGGCATGATAGGCATTAATATTGGTGTGCCTGTACCAAGAGAGCCTTTCAGCTTTGGTGGTTGGAATGAATCCAAATACGGTCACGGAGATATTACAGGAAAAAGCGGGGTAGACTTTTGGACGAATTTGAAAAAAGTAACATCCCGTTGGCCTGAGTCGAATGAATCCTGGAAAAAATACTTTTAATTCAAGGATTTGAAAAGGATTGATTTAAGAATTTTTATCGGAATTAACAGTAACCCTTTTTTTATATTCCCTATATCTAACCATAATGATTAATTTATTTATTTTTGAGGAATATTGAATTTTTCCAAAACGAATTTGAGACTATCAGGGTAATCAGTTATAATACCATCCACTCCCTCATCGATTAATTTTTTCATAATCCGAGTTGTATTGATTGTCCAAGGAATCACTTTAAATCCAGCGGATTGAATTTCTTTAACACTGCTGCCTAAAAATTCGTTATCTGTGGGATCGATTAATCGCCATGATGGAGAGAAGATATTAATATATTGTTTTGCTTCCTCTAAAATAGCTAAAGAAGTACCGCCGACCTGTTCAAAATGAATTCCGTTGAGCCAAGGGGAGGGTGTTGAATCATTTACTGATTTATATGAAGATGTTCCCACGAGTCCTGCTAAAAGGATTTCAGATTGTTGGTCATTTATATATTCTAATATTTGCCAGTGGAACGATTGAATGTTTACCAGATTTGCACGATTATTCAATTCAATTACCTGTAATACCGCATCTGCAAATTCATTGATTGGATATGTTGCTGGATAGTTAGGATTTGTTTTTAATTCAATATTACACCATATATTTTTATCAGGGTATTTTTGTAATAGCTCAAAAAGTTCCTGCAAAGTGGGAATTCTCTCGCTGGGATAGTTTTGACGTGGTGGTTCCGGGAATCGAATAAGATCGGGATTTAATGATCCACAATCAAATGATTTAATTTCAGTTAAAGTAAGGTTTTTTATCAATGGGCCGTAGCCTAATGAATCCGTTTTAATAGGATTCCCGTTATTTTCTAAACAGATATTTGGGTTAATCGCAACATCATGGAAAATAATTGGAATACCATCTTTTGTTACACCAACGTCGAACTCTAAGGTGGTAACGCCTAATTCAATTGCTTTTTGGAATCCTACTAATGTGTTTTCTGGAGCAAGGCCACGTGCACCACGATGACCTTGAATATCAACGGAATATTTTGCTTGAGAATTACATGATGAAAAAATGAATCCATATAGAATAAAAATAAAAAAGAATAAATAAATTTTTGAGTTATTCATATAACTCTTATATTTATCATTGGGTCCATATTATCCA
>Ga0208335_1000084_pt1 | contig 39809 bp, 36 predicted proteins | sample DeeseametaMP0759_FD_184202 | JGI IMG/M metagenome (GOLD analysis project Ga0208335, IMG submission 184202) | Marine microbial communities from the Deep Atlantic Ocean - MP0759 (SPAdes) | ecosystem: Environmental > Aquatic > Marine > Oceanic | place: West of Cape Town, South Africa, South...
CCATGAGCAAACGCCATTGCTGCTGCAGTAATCACCATCAATACACTAAAGACGCGCTCCATTGAAGTAAAGTGGAAGTCTTTGTTTTCAGCCGGATCAAGGCGAATGCCTCGAATCCACCAAGTGCCAACAAGGGCAACAAGAGCGCCAAAACCAAGCGCTAACAGGTAGCTTGTTGAGGTGTCAAAATCCAGCCCTACGTGCTTTAAACCCTTAAAAATCGTCACCAGAGAAATGACGAAACCCACTAAAAACATATAAAACGGCACGTATCTCTTGGCGTTATCAAACGGGTTCTCGGTATCAATAATTAAATTTTGTAGGCTTCTAAAGAGCATAAAGGCGATGGTTCCAGCCAAGATCGGTGAAATGATCCAGCTCATAGCAATCGTGCCCACCTTGCCCCAAGCGACAGCATCAACACCAACCCCTACTGCACCAAATCCAACAATAGCGCCGACAATTGAGTGCGTTGTTGATACAGGCCAACCCAAAGAGGAGGCAATCATTAACCAGAAACCAGCAGCAAGTAGTGAAGCCAACATGCCGTAAACCAATAAATGCGGTTCATCGACAAAAAGTGAGGCGTCTAAAATACCTTTTCGAATCGTGGCAGTAACTTCGCCACCAGCAAGAATCGCACCCGCAAACTCAAAAATAACCGCAATGATAATGGCTTGCTTAATAGTGATAGCGCCAGAGCCAACCGATGTACCCATTGCATTGGCAACATCGTTAGCACCAACACCCCAAGCCATAAAGAGACCGAAAGCAACGGCCAACACAATAAAAATGCTGACCTCAAAGCCAAAAATACCAAAATAACTAGATGCAATAATTTCCATTTCGAACTCCTGTTATTTGGCCAACATAACTTCTAAGCGTGAACCTACTTTTTGCGCAGCATCGGCCGTTTCACCCAACCATTCGATAGCTCGATAGTAAAACATCACATCCACAGGGGGTAGTGTCGTTTCTAGGGCAAACAGTTTAGTGCGAATTTGGTGTTGCGTTTTATCGGACTCATGCTCTAAGACGTTAATCTTAGATACTATGACATCCACTTTTTTACGCTCACGACTGCTAAAAGCAGTTTCCAACAACTCATCCAGCTCATTAATCGCTTCTAGCGCAGCATCTGAAGTGTTGACACAGACAGTGGCTAGCTCCAGAAAATCTGATGCAATTTCTACAGGAAAAATCATTTTTCTTGTTGTCATTAATCCCACTAAATCTTTGGTGATATTAGCAATTGAGTCTTGAATCAAAAGAAGATCAAGAAGATCGCGACGAGAAAAAGGCATCATAAAGGTGCTTGGTAAATTCATGCGCAACTTTTTCTTCAGCTCGTCGGCCTTGTTTTCTTTTTTAATGATTAAGGCGCGAGACGCTTCTGCCTTTTCCCAATCCGCCTCACTAGCCGCCTTGGCAAAGACGATAAACTCTTTAAGGCACAAATGCGCTTGTTTCATGTGTTGCTGTAATGGGTTGATTGGAGATTTTCCAAATAATCCCGAAATATCACTTCTAGCCATGAATGCCAGCTCCAAAATTCATAAATATTAGTGACGCATTTTAATGTCTCTCAGACAGCTTGCAACAGAAAAAACAAAAAATTAAGTTAGTGCACTGCATAAAAATCTCATTATTAACTAAACTCAACAGAATGAACAAGGTCAGAGTAAAAAAGAATATTTCGAATTAAAAAATTTATTTAGGGTGTAATAAATCCATTTTTGAGCCACTAACTAAGTAAATTCAAAAAAGAACAAATTAGGATGATAGGAGATACAGCGTAATATGGGTAGTGACTTTTATACAACATCTATATTACCTTATGCGCCAATTATTATTAAGATTTGTCGGGCATACACCAATAATCAACAAGACTTTGAAGATTATTATCAAGAGGTTTGCCTACAAATCTGGCGAAGTAGGGATAATTTTAAACATCAATCTGAGTGGTCAACATGGATTTATAAATTGTCTCTAAACGTTTGTCTAACCTATTTAAAGAAGGCAAAAAATACGCATCAACACTTTGTTTCTGACCGTTTGCCAGAAGAGTTAATTGAAGACAGTCAGAATTTTAACGAGCAATCAATAGATCAACTGTACCGCGCTATCAGGCAATTGTCAGAAATTGACCGCGGGGTAATATTGCTTTACTTGGAAGAAAGACCTTACCAAGAAATCGCTGCAATAATAGGCTCAAACGCTAACAACATTGGCGTTCGAATTAAACGAATTAAACAAAGACTCAATAAAATATTGAATATTAAGGAGAACTGAATGAACAATTCAATTGAAGAAATTTGGAAAAAAGGCTTTATCAGCGACGATGCACTTGTTGCTCCCAAACTTAATGACTTGTATAACAAAAAATCAAAAAATATCGTTGATAAATTTGAAATGGTTTTTAAGTGGAATTTAATCGGCTTACTTGTATTTGCTGTAGTTGTTTTAGTGGTTTCGAGTATTCAAGGAATTCCTTATTTAGGCTTGTTTATTTCAGCCATGTTAATGTCCTTAGTGATTCGTGGCAGAAAAGAACAGAACAGCCTGAAGTTACTTGATAAAAGTGGTAGCAGCTATCAATACCTAAAATCATTTGATGATTGGTTAAAGCAGATGATGATAGGCTATGGCAAACTATATAGCTTTTTTTATCCTGCTTTATTTTTATCGATAGCAACTCAAATTCGTAACACAGAATTTGGACAATTAGCAATCAACGGCTTTGTTAACGAGTATCCAGATACAGTCATGCTGTTTGCTACGCCACTTTATCTGCTGCTAGCCGTGGCTGTGATCGCAAGTTTGCTATTATATTTTTCTGGCGTCTTGTACCGAATAGATTTTAATTCACTATATGGACGCATGCTAACCAAGCTGAAAGACATTATCAGTGATATGGAAGAGTTGAGGCGCTAGGCATTTTAGCGGCAGCTATTGCCGGTGCAAAATATCAATACTTTTTTCACTCGGCATCCTCCTGTCTGTCTGAGTGAATCAACTTAACATAGACCAGTGCTGCCAACAAAGCACCCAATATTGTTGCCACAACATAGAGCCATAAGTGCTCAAAATGACCACTCACTATCGCAGGACCAATGCTGCGTGCAGGATTCATGCTGGCGCCAGTAATTGGACCGGCAAACATAGCTTCCAAGCCAACAGTAAATCCAATCGCAATGCCGGCAAAATCCTTAATGGCCTTGCCGTGAACGGCTGAAGCACTAATGACCAGCATTAATATAAAGGCAAGCAAAAACTCAAACCCAAAAGACTGCGCCACCGAGCCATGTGGCAGTGTTGCGCCAAGATAACTCACCTCTGAAAGCTGGTTAAAGTCTTCTTGCAGTAGATAAAAAAGTGTAATACTTGCGGCAATAGCGCCGAGTATTTGAGCGCTGATATAGGGCAAAACACGCTTACGATCAAACTCACCCATCGAATAAAAGGCAATTGTTACCGCGGGATTAAAATGCGCACCAGAAACGTGAGCAAAACTATAAATCAACGCCACAATGACAAAGCCAAAAGTCAATGCCACACCTGCATGCCCTAATGCCCCAGTAATGTCATTAATCATTACCGCACCACTGCCTGCAAAAACCAAAATAAAGGTGCCAATGAATTCAGCCGACAATTTATTACGCATTTAGCCTCTGTTTAGAATTAAGGGGTAACATTGCTTTTTTAGTGACAATCGCCTTTCAATAAACAGGAATTTTACCTTAGGCATTTAACTATAATGTCTTGCAAAAAGAACCAAAATTATTTATGTCAACAATAAATGCGATTATTTTGGCTGCCGGCGAAGGCAGCAGAATGAAATCGAATATACCTAAAGCTCTACAACAACTTTCAAATAAAACACTTTTGCAGTATGTTATCGATGCAGTGACTCCTCTAAACGCTAATCTAAATATTGTCGTTGGCCATGGAGCTGAATTGATTAAAAATGCCATTGATAATCAGAACATTAACTGGGTTGTTCAAAAAGAACAACTGGGAACGGGACATGCTGTTCAGCAAGTGATGCCAGATATTGATAATGACTCTATTTGTCTTGTACTCTACGGTGATGTGCCCTTTATTCAAAGTGCCACGTTGAGCTCTCTACTTAGCAAAGCCATAGAAACTGACTTTTCACTATTGAGCGTTGTTCTGGAAAATCCTTTTGGTTATGGCCGCATTAAAAGAAATAAAACAGGGGAAATTATCGCTATTGTTGAACAAAAAGATGCCAGTGAAAGCGAATTAAACATTCATGAGATTAATACCGGCATTATGGCTGTTAAAGCCTCGCTTTTAAAGAGCTATGTAGATAAACTCACGCCAAACAATACGCAAGGCGAATTATATTTAACCGATATTGTTGAGATTGCGAACGCAAATAATGTTACTATTTCATCTTTTATTTGCGATAGTGCGTCAGAAGTAATGGGTATTAATGACAAAAATCAATTGGCAGAACTAGAAAGGCTTATCCAACAAAAACAGGTGAGTGAATTTATGACGAACGGCCTTGGAGTCAAAGACCCTGCTCGTTTTGATTGTCGTGGCACGCTCAATTTTGGTAAAGACTGTGTTGTGGATATTAATGTTGTATTTGAAGGTAAAAATGAATTAGGGGAAAACGTTACAATTGAACCGAACTGCATTATAAAAAACTCTAAAATCGGCGATAATTCTGACATTAAGGCAAATTCAATAATTGAAGATTCGACAGTTGGAAATAACACAACCATTGGTCCTTTTGCTCGCCTTCGTCCAGAAAGCCATATTGGCAATAATGCCAAAATTGGTAATTTTGTAGAAGTCAAAAAATCAACAATTGGTCATACTTCTAAAGTGTCTCATCTTAGCTATGTAGGTGATAGCACGATTGGTGACGGTGTTAATATTGGTGCTGGCGTTATTACTTGCAATTATGATGGAGCAAATAAATATCAAACCGTCATCAAAGATGGCGCCTTTATTGGTTCTGATGCACAGTTAATCGCACCAGTAACTATTGGTAAAAATGCAACTGTTGGCGCGGGTTCGACGATTACCAAAAACGTACCAGATGAATCGCTCTCTCTTAGTCGCAACAAGCAAACCATCTTAAACAACTGGAAGCGCCCGATTAAAAAATAGAACTCAGTAGCCCAGTATTTCAGTTCTTTGCCAATGTGATATCGTGACAAACCTCAATTTAGCCTAATTACTGCTAAATTTTAAGCGCGTGTTGTTTCGACTAAAAAGTAATGAGTTTTTTTTCATGAAAACATGGTATAAATGACCTTTGTTAATTATTTAATCAGTAACTTATAACTATGCATAAAAAATACATTTCAGCTGACGACCTGCTGCTGGACTCGTTCAAATTAGGAATGAAAATTCACAATAGTGGGTTCAAACCTGACTTTATTGTCGGTGTTTGGCGCGGCGGGACGCCAGTAGGCATCGCCATTCAAGAGCTGCTTGCATACCTTGGCAACCATGCAGACCATATTGCAATACGTACTTCTTCATACACAGGCATTAATTCTCAACTAAAGCGTGTTCGGATACATGGCTTAGGTTATCTTATAAAAAATATGAATGCTGAAGACAGTCTACTCATCGTTGACGATGTATTCGATTCTGGTAGAAGTATCAAGGCAATTCTTGACACATTAAACGCTAAATCAAGAAAAAATACTCCGCATGATATTCGTATAGCAATGCCGTGGTATAAACCAGAAAGGAATATAACTACATTTACACCTGAATATTATCTTCATGAGACCGATGATTGGCTAATTTTTCCACATGAAATGGATGGTTTAGAAGAGTCTGAAATTTTCGCAAACAAGCCAGGATTAAAAGAAATTTTGTCTCAAAATACAGCTAAAACATAACAACAAAAGTCTTGCAATACCGTAGATTCAAATGCGGCTATGCACAGGCCAATTGCCGCAACTTATGAGCTGCCTTTTTATGGCGATAAATTAATTCGGCCTCATCTAAGCCTATTATTTTGCTATCCACAACACGCCACTGGCCCGCTATCATTACTCGGTCGGCTTTTTGAGCGCCACACAACAGTAATGCTGCCAAAGCATCGTGACTGCCCGAAAAACGCATTTCATCTAATTTAAATAAAGCTAAATCGGCTTGTTTTCCAACTGCAATTTCACCAATATCATTTCTTCCTAGCAATTGAGCTGAACCTTTTGTTGCCCAGTTGTAGGCTTGCTGGTGTGTAACTTTTGACGCGCCATATCGTAGCCTCTGTAGATACATTGCTTGTCTTACTTCGGCAATCATATTCGAACCATCGTTTGACGCCGAACCATCCACCCCTATACCAATTGTGCAGCCCGCCTTCTCAAGTTCAAGATTATGACAAATACCCGATGCCAACATCATATTGGAAGTCGGACAATGACAAATACCAACATTGGCTTCACCAAGTTTCCGTACTTCTTCCTCGTTAAAGTGAATGCCATGAGCAAGCCAAGTTCGATTCGATAACCAGCCAACACTTTCTAGGTAATCTACCGTTCTCAGGCCAAACTTTTGCAAACAAAAATTTTCTTCATCAATAGTTTCGGCTAAATGTGTATGTAGGCGCACATTATGGCGTTTTGCCATATTTGATGTTTGCTGCATTAATTCTGTGGTGACTGAAAAAGGCGAACAAGGCGCCAGAGCAATTTGTACCATCGCACCATCACCATACTGATGGTAGGTCCCAATCAAGCGCTCAGAGTCTTGTAGAATTTGATCATCTGTTTGTACAACGCTTTGTGGTGGTAAGCCACCATCTTTCTCTCCAAGACTCATGGAGCCTCGCGTCAATACAACACGCATACCCATGTTTTGCGCTTGCTCAACTTGAATATCGATTGCATTTTCTAGCTGTGAAGGAAATAAGTAATGATGATCACTGGCCGTGGTACAGCCCGAAAGTAATAATTCAGCTAAAGCCAATTCAGTTGCAACAGCATGCATTTCAGGCTGAATGTTTGCCCACACCTTATACAAACTCTTAAGCCAAGGAAACAACTCTTGATTTAATGCTTCTGGGTAAGCGCGGGTTAATGTTTGATAAAAATGATGGTGAGTGTTAATGAGTCCAGGCAAAACTACACTTTCACTTGAATCATAAACTTGATCAATGTTTGTTTTTGGGGTTTTTCCTTGAGTAACAAGTTCAATTATTTTTTTTCCTTGGACAACGATGCCACCTGCGCAATTATCAGCGTATATAGCCAGTGGGTTTTTTATCCAAATGATTTTTTTACTCATAATTATCTAATAATATATGCATTTCATTTTTTCTACTTTTCGGAGCAAAGCTTGCCGATATAGCATTTTCTACCAATTGCATGGCCTGCTCTTTGGTCATGGATAATGAGGTTGCTAGTGCGTTGAAATTTTCAGTCATATACCCGCCAAAATAGGCTGGATCATCAGAATTGACACAAACATTTAATCCTAAGTCCAACATTTGTAAAATGGTATGTTCCGACATATCATTAAAAACACAGAGTTTAGTGTTGGATAAAGGGCAGACTGTAAGAGGCATCTTCTCATTGACGAGATAAGTAACAAGCCCTGGATCATCAAGAGCACGAACACCGTGATCAATGCGAGAAACCTTTAATTCCTTAATCGTGCCCCAAATATACTCCGCAGGGCCTTCTTCACCGGCGTGTGCTACTGACTTAAATCCCAGTTCGATTGCTTTTGCAAAGACGCGCGTAAATTTTTCTGGTGGATTGCCTTTTTCAGAACTATCTAGGCCAACACCATGTATTTTGTCAATAAATTTCTCTGCAGACCTTAAAGTTTCAATAGCATCTGACTCGCTAAGATGTCTCAAGAAACACATGATTAGTTGATATGAAATTCCAAGTTTTTTTTCACCGTCCTCTAAAGCGTGACTAATTCCATTGATAACTGTTTCGTATGAAATACCACGACAGGTGTGTGTTTGAGGATCAAAAAATGGCTCGACATGAATAACGTTTTGCGAATGGCACTTTTGCAAATAGGCCCAGGTCAAGTCGTAAAAATCTTGCTCTTTTTGTAAAACTTCAGCACCCTGATAATAGATATCTAGAAAATCTTGTAAATTGTTAAATTGGTAAGCGCTACTTATTTCTTCAACACTCTTGTATGGTAATTCTATTCCATTTCTTTGAGCAAGGAAAAACATCAGTTCAGGCTCGAGTGAGCCTTCCAAGTGAAGGTGCAATTCAACCTTAGGTAGTTTGTTTAACCAGTCGTATGATGGCTTTGACATAACATATTATAAAACATTCTCACCCCCGAAATGAAATCGCGCCCCAAGCAAAATAGCCTTGGGGCGCGATTGACATTAAAGCTTAAATGAATTTTTATTAATTAGGATACTTACTGTCAATTCCTTCTACATAAAAATCCATAGTGATTACATCAGGGAACATAGGTGGCGTTTCACCATCAGCTAACCATGGGCTTCCGTCTTGTTTGTTGATTGGACCAGTGAACGGATGTATAGTACCCGCTCTTAAGTCATCAATCGCTTGTTGTGCCATTGCTTTAACATCAGCTGGTAGTTTGTCTGAAAGCGGTGCAAATTCCACCATGCCTTCTTTAACACCATCAAATGTATCCATTGACTCCCAAGTGCCATCTCTTAAATCTTGCACTCTCTGGATATAGTATGGACCCCAGTCGTCAATAATAGCTGTCAGCTGAGCATTTGGACCAAACGCACCCATATCAGAGGCCTGACCAAAGGCATAAATACCTTGTTCCTCTGCCACAACCATTGCTGCTGCCGAATCAGTATGTTGCATAATGATATCAGCACCCTGATCAATCAGCGCGTTAGCCGCATCAGACTCTTTACCTGGATCGTACCAAGTGTAAACCCAAATGATTTTCATCTCTATATCTGGGTTAACAGATTTTGCCGCTAAGTAAGAGGCGTTAATCCCACGAATAACTTCTGGAATCGGGAATGACGCAATATAACCAATCACATTGCTCTTGGTCATCTTGCCTGCAATCTTACCAATGACGTGTCTACCTTCGTAGAATCTTGCTGAGTAGGTAGAAACATTGTCACTGCGCAAGTAGCCGGTAGCATGTTCAAACTTAACGTCTGGGAAAAGTTTTGCTACTTTCAGGGTGGGGTTCATATAGCCGAACGACGTCGTGAATATAATGTCATTACCCTTGTTGGCAAGTTGCGTGATAACACGCTCTGCATCAGGACCTTCAGGCACGCTTTCGATATAAGTTGCCTCAACGTCATCACCAAAATGCGCTTCGAGCTGTTTTCTGCCTTCATCATGTTGATAATTCCAGCCGTGATCTCCAGTTGGTCCAACATAGATAAAAGCCACTTTAGTAACGTCAGCAAGTAGACTGCTAGAAATAGCCAATGCTGAGGTCAGTAACGATATTTTTATTATATTTATCAATTTTGTACTAAACATATTATATCTCCTTTTTTTATTAAACAAACTTCCTCTTTTTGTACTCCATCTTTTATTAAAACATATTTTCTTACTTTGTGTTAAGTATATATTTTATCACTTTGTTTTTTAAGATATTTTTTCCTCCTTATTAGTAATAACTATGATGTTGAGTGAAATACTTTGCCCAAGCAATTGGGCATTGTACGATTTGTGTTTGATTTACTGCCGATTCTCAAACTAACCAACACGATAATGGTCATTAAATATGGCAACATTGATAGATATTGGGCAGGAATATAAACGCCAAATGCTTGGGCGTGTAATTGCAATATGCTAATGCCGCCAAAGATAAGTGCACCAACAATAACTTTAAATGGCTGCCATGAGGCAAAAACAACCAACGCAATAGCAATCCACCCCCTGCCAGCACTCATTCCCTCAACCCACATTGGCACCTGAACAAGTGACAGATAAGCGCCTCCAATACCAGCCATACCACCACCAAACAATATTGCTAATACGCGGTAGCGAATAACTTGATGTCCTATGGCATGTGCTGCATCATGGTTGTCTCCTATAGCTCTTAATATTAACCCTCGTTTGGTTTTAAATAGAAACCACCAAACCAAAAATACCGTCAGTATTGCAAGGTAAAACAATGGATCATAGCCAAACACTAAGGAGCCAATCACGGGTAGATCAGAAACCCAGGGGATATGAAGCGCACTAATTCTTGTCACCGTTATGTCACTGTAGTTCTTACCAATAAATGCAGCAACTCCCAAGCCGAAAAGCGTCAAAGCAAGGCCAGTTGCGACGTGATTGGTGAGAAATAACTGTGTCAGAAAGGCAAAAATACTAGCCATTAACATACCCGCAGCCATTGCTGCTATTACTGATAGTAGACCACTGCCCGTGTGGTATTGCACAACAAGCCCGATAATTGCACCCATTATCATCATACCCTCTACACCGAGATTGAGCACTCCTGAGCGCTCAACGACCAACTCACCAATGGCAGCGAAAATTAGCGGTACTGAAGCAACACTGATACCTAAAATAATTTGGATTGCTAATTCATCCATAATCTACTTACTCCAATTAAATGAGAAGGCAACTTTGTGCTCTATTAGCACATTGCAGGCTAGGAAATAAAAAAGCAGCATCCCTTGAAAAACACTGGTAATTGAACTCGGCAGCTGAAGGGTGATTTGCGCATTCTCTCCACCCATGTAGGTAAGAGCGATTAATAGAGATGTAAACACAATACCAATGGGGTGTAAGCGCGCTAAAAAAGCAACAATGATTGCTGTAAAACCGTAACCGACTGGCAAGTGTGGTACTAATTGACCTACCGGACCGGCAGCCTCAAATAGCCCGGCGAGGCCGGCCAAACCTCCAGAAATAAGAAGGGCGTACCAAATGGTTTTATTTTCATTAAAGCCTGCAAATCTCGCTGCACGAGGCGCGCTACCACTAATCTTTATTTGCATGCCAAACATATGTTTTTTGGTAATAAACCATGTGACACCAGCGAAAAGTAGGGCAATTATAAAACCGATGTGAGCGCGAGTGCCCTGCCAAATAATAGGTAGAGTTGCGCTATCGTGAAAGATTCGACTCTCAGGAAAATTAAAACCATCAGGGTTACGTAAAGGACCAAAAACCATTGCACTGAGAAACAGTATTGCAACATATGTAAGCATCAATGTTACTAATATCTCATTAACTTGAAACCTAGTTCGCAGGAATGCGGCGATTCCGGCATAGCCCATCCCACCAAGAACCGCTGCAAAAGCCATAAGGGGGATTAGCCAAGTAGCTTCAACGTTATAATAATAAAGGCCTACAGCGCCTCCTGAAATTGCGCCAATTATGTATTGCCCTTCAGCGCCAATATTCCACACACCCGCTCTAAAACCGATAGACAGTCCCAATGCGATCATCATTAAGGGGGCGGCTTTCACCAGTAATTCTGAGAGGTTGTATTTTCCCGTTAAAGGCTCAATATAAAACACATAAAAGGCGTTCATTACATCTAGACTTGCCCAAAGAAAAATGATCATTGTAGAAATTGCGGTTAACGTAAGCGCAAGAATTGGAGCAAGAATAACCATCTTTGCTGAACTGTCCGTGCGTTGCTCTATATTAATCATTGCTTTTACCCCCCACCATGAGTTGTGATAATTTCTCCAAGCCATTGTCTTGCATGTCAACAGCTGGAGATAGTTTTCCAGCTGTTATCACGTGCACTTGTTCACAAAGAGTAAGAACCTCATCCAAGTCTTGAGAAATAATTAGTATGGCAGAGCCTTGTTCAGCCAGTGTTATAAGTGACTGATGAATGTGATTTTCAGAACCTGCATCGACCCCCCAGGTTGGTTGAGCAACAATTAACAAATCTGGATTTTGTATCAACTCTCTACCAACCATAAATTTTTGTAAATTTCCACCTGACAATGATTGAGCCAACATTTTACTGGACTGAGTTTGGACATCAAAATCAGTGATGACCCGCTGTGTAAGCATCTCAACTTGCTGCCAATTTATCACACCATAATTAGTCATTTCACTTTTTTGAGGTCTACTAAGTAGCATATTTTCATCCAGCTTCATATCAGCTACCGCACCGTGGCCGAGACGTTCTTCAGGAGTAAAAAACATTGACAGCTGTCTTCTTTGATGTGAATTTAGTTTACCAATATCCTTACCTTTAAAAATTAACACTCCCTCTGGAGACTTTTTTTCACCGATCAGAAGGTGCATTAATTCATCCTGGCCATTTCCAGCAACTCCCGCTATTCCGACAATACTGCCCTCTTTTACGGTTAAACAAATGTCATACAAGTCAACACCAAACATTTCTTCAGATTTTTTACTTAAGTTGTTTATTGAAAAAACATCCTCTCCAATTTTTATATTACTGCGCGCTAAATTGATTAACTTTTTGCCAATCATCATCTCCGCAAGTTCGCGTTTACTGTGTTCTTGAGGGTTGCAATTTTGTATTAACTTTCCGCCCCGCAAAATTGTTGCTTGATGGCAAATTTGACGAACCTCTTCAAGCTTATGAGAAATATATAAAATGGTACAACCGTTCTCCGCCAGTTTGCGCAGTGTAATAAACAAATCAGATACTTCTTGAGGTGTTAGAACCGAGGTGGGCTCATCCATAATCAATAACTTCGGCTCTTGCATCAAGCAACGGATTATTTCCACACGCTGCCTTGCGCCAACGGACAAATCACCGACAACTTGTTGTGCATTAACATTTAAGCCATATTGTTTTGAATATTTTGTAATTTGCTCTATATAGTCACTGTCCAGTCCAACACCATCAAGACCAAGGATAATGTTTTCAGCAACTGTTAGTGACTCAAACAAAGAGAAATGCTGGAACACCATTGCCAGACCTTTTTCTCTTGCCTCAAAAGGGCTATTTGGTTTATAGTCTTGATCACACCATTTCATTGTGCCGCTATTTGATTGCAATGAACCATATATGATTTTGACTAAGGTAGATTTACCAGCGCCATTTTCCCCCAGTAACGCATGAATGCTTGCTGGCTTAATACCAAGTGTAATGTCTTCGTTTGCTTTTAAACTACCGTAAGATTTACATATGTTTTGAAGTTCTAATTGATATTTCATAATATTTCCGACTGTTTCTTTTGCTCCAGAAAATTTAATAAATCCATGGCAAGAGAAACAGCAATCGCACCTGGTGACTTGAAGAATTTATGTTTTGCCCCTATAGGACAAATTAATTCATTTACTTTCTTCTCTGGCCAACCCTTATGGCGCAATCGATCTCTAAATTTATTACCTTTAATAGTTGAGCCAATGACACCTAAATAACTAAAACTATCGCGAGTTAAAATCTTCTCACAAATATCATAATCAAGTCGATGACTGTAAGTAATGACCAAAGAGTATATGTTTTTAGGCAAATCGTCTATTACGCCAACGAAGTCATCACAAATAAGGCTGATGTCGCCGATATCACCTAAATATTCCTCAAACTGAGTTTTTCTGTCATCAATCCAATATATTCTTACCGGCAGCTTGATTAAAATAGGCATTAGTGCTTGTGAAATGTGTCCTGCGCCAAATACCGCCACAACTTGTAACTGACTGTTAGAAAATTTTTCATAACAGACTTCAACTAACGCGCCCGCAGTCGTTAAGTATTCAGTAATTGAGGTGTTATCAATTGCAGTTAATAAATTATCAGCGCCATCACACAACTTTTTAGTGAGTTCTGCATCATCAAAGGTAAAGCCATTTTGGTTTTCCGAATAAACAGACTTTTCACCACTGGGGTACTTTTCTGTTTCACTGTTAATTATCGTAGCAACAACAAAATCTGCCTGTTTTTCATTTAAACTTGTTACAGTTTCAAGCCAGGTGCCTTTCGTTGTCAATTTGGAATTTTGATCAACAAAGCTTTCAAACAGCACCTTAACATAACCTCCACAGCATTGACCCAAAGTTGCGCCAAGTGGATATTTTTGGATTGTAATATTATTAGTCTTCTGGGTTAATAAGTTACCTGCATGGTTAAGCGCTTGATATTCCAAATTACCGCCACCAATACTACCAAACATTGGGCTATGGCCTGTAAATATTACCTTGTCCCCAGTTCTGCAAGGGGTAGAGCCTTTGGTCTCAACGACGCTGAGGACGACATAATCAATTTGCTGATTATGTATATCCTTGAGTGATTGCATCCAGTTCATCATTCTTTCTCACTGAATTGATTTAACTGAAAAAAAACTTGCTCAAAACTGGCCGGGGCACTCAAAGGTGTTTTGCAACTAGAGCCTGAATTTGATATGGCGTTTTTGATGGCCAGCCACACTGATATTGCCAACATAAGGGGGGGCTCACCCACTGCTTTTGATTTATGAATTGTATTTTCATGATTAGAGATATTGGGCTTAATTTTTACTTTAAAGTGCTTGGGGGTGTCGCCAATTGCAGGAATTTTGTAAGTTGAAGCGCCGGTAGTTAATAGCACGCCTTTTTCATCCCACTTTAACTCCTCTGAGCAAAGCCAGCCCATACCCTGGATAAAACCACCCACTATCTGACCCATATCAATGGCTGGGTTAAGGGACGCGCCAACATCATGCAAAATATCAACAGCTATTAGCTTGTATTCACCGGTTAAACAATCAACAACAACTTCACTTACACAGGCACCGTATGAGTAGTAATAAAAAGGTCGCCCACAAGCTTTAGCCTCATCGTAATGAATTTTCGGTGTTTTATAAAAACCATTGCTAAACAACTCCACTCGATTTAAATAGGCCAAAGCAACAAAATCATCAAACGACATATTTTTCTCGCCAAGCTGAACTTGTGCATTAGCAAAAGTGATCTCACTTTCACTCAAATCAAAATGCTTGGTAGCAAATTCAAGCATGTTTTTCTTAATTCGAATGCAAGCCTCTCTGGCCGCCATACCGTTTAAATCTGAACCAGAGGATGCCGCTGTCGCTGAGGTATTGGGGATTTTAGCTGTACTGGTTGCCGACACCTTGACACAATCCAACTCAACACCAAACTCATTGGCAACAACTTGCTTTACTTTGATAAATAACCCTTGACCCATCTCCGTACCACCATGATTCAGATAAATACTGCCATCTTTATAAACATGAACCAAAGCACCTGCCTGATTTAAAAATTTCTTGGTAAAAGAAATTCCAAATTTGACTGGCGACAGAGCCAAACCCTTTTTGATGTATTTGTTATTTTTATTAAACACCTCTATAGCTTGGCGACGTTGTTGATAGTGCGCATCGATTACCAATTCCTCAGTCAGCTCGTTGATGATATTGTCTTCAATGATTTGCCCATAGGGTGTGACATTATTCTTTTGCTTTTGGTAGAAGTTGGCTTTTCTTACGTCAAGAGCATCCATTGACAAGCGATTGGCAACTTCCTCTATGATGTTCTCAATTGCCAGCATGCCCTGCGGGCCGCCAAACCCCCTAAATGCAGTATTTGAAGCGGTGTTGGTTTTGCAAAGAAACCCACGAAAACTCGCATTGGGCAAATAATAAGCGTTGTCAGCATGAAATAAAGTGCGTGCTACAATCGCTGATGATAAATCTAGTGAATAGCCGCAACGTGCAGCAAAATCAATAACAAGACCCGCAATACGACCCTGGTCGTCAAAACCCACTCGGTAATCAACCTTGAAATCATGTCGTTTACCTGTCATTAACATATCGTCACCGCGAGATAATCTAGCTTTTACAGGGCACTGTGTTTGCTGCGCAAATAAAGCGCATATGCATGCCAGCTGTGATGAATCAGTCTCCTTGCCACCAAAACCACCGCCCATTCGTCTGGTTATCACTTCTACAGAGTGTTGTGGAATATCCAAAACATGCGCCACCAGATGCTGTACCTCTGTAGGATTTTGAGTGGATGAATGCACAACAAGTTCTTTATTTTCAGTTGGTATAGCCAACGCAACTTGCGATTCCAAATAATAATGTTCCTGCCCACCAATAGTCAAGTTTCCTGTTAAATAGTGCGTTGCCGAGTCGATAGCATTCTCTGCGTTACCCGTATGCATTTCAAGCGGCTTATCCAAAAAGCTATTATGTGACATGGCTTGCTCCACAGTGACAATGGCATCAAGCTGAGTAATATCTGCTTTAATGAGTGCCGCAGCTTTTCGGGCATTTTCATGGCTGTCTGCCAATACCGCGGCCAACGCTTGACCACAAAATAAAACCTCATCTTTAGCCAACAGGGGTTCGTCGTGGCGTATTGGGCCAATGCTTAAGTGGTTTATATCTTCTGCCAACATTATGCTATGCACGCCTCTTGCATTTTTCGCAAGAGAAATATCAATCGTATTAATCTTGCCATGTGTAATCTTGCTCAGTGCAAAGGCTGCGTGCAATGTGTTGCCATGCATTGGCATATCATCAATGTATGGCGCACTGCCTTGCACATGCATGTGTGCGCTATCATGGGGAATTGCTAAGCCAATTGCACTATTCGACTTGTTGGTTAATTGTTGATTCACTGCACCCACATTAACCACCCCCAATTTGCGATTCATATTCGTATACGTTAGCTAAGTTCGGAACGAACTCCCCTGCAAGATTTAGGATGGTTTTTTGCACCAAATTTGTTGAAACCTGTAGTCGATACTTAGAGGAGGCTCGAATGTCACTCAGAGGAGAAAAATCATCTTTCAATGCAATATATGCCAACTCTTTGAGGTTGGCCTTATCCCAATTTTGAAGAAGTGTTTGCTCAAGATGAGTGGCGCGCTTTGGTGTAGCGGCCATGCCGCCAAAGGCAACACAAACGTCTATTATGCGCCTTGCATCCATGCGCACTTTAATAGCCATACAAACTGCAGAAATATCGTCTTCAAATCGCTTGGATATCTTATGCAGGATGAGTTGTTCTTCACTAGACAGTTTGGGGATGATAATACTTTGAATAAACTCTCCATCTTCAAGTAAGGTTTGTTTGTAATCAACAAAATAATCCTCCAGTTTTACTAACCGAGTCTTTGAGCCCTTTCTAAGTCTTAAGGTTGCATTTAGTGCAATCAACACCGGCGGCATGTCACCAATCGGCGAAGCATTGGCGATATTACCCCCAATTGTTGCCCAGTTTCGAATAGGCATTGAACCAAAACGGTGTAAGAAAGGCTCTAATGAGGGCCAATATTTAATTAAATTCGACCAAGCCGAATGAAAACTGACTGCAGCACCAATTTCTAATTCCAACTCACGATCTTCAATACTCTGCAATTCACGAACTCTTTGAACATTGACGATGTGCTCAAATTCTTGTAATTTCTGAGTAATGTCTAAGCTTAAATCAGTGCCACCTGCAATAATTCTCGCCCCTGGATTCTTATTTAAAATATCCGACAATTGATCGATACCCACTGGTGCATCATAATGAGTGCCTTGGTATGAACAACGAACAGTGTCAGTGTGGCTTAACTCTACCAATGCTCGAATTATCTGTTTTTGATTTCTACTGTAGTAGTCGCCCTCATTGTCATCTTTGCTAGCAAAAGCTAAAAAAGCAGCATTAATAATAGGCTGATAGCCTGTACATCTACATAAATTACCCGACAAATTGTTATTGATTTTGGCTAGGTCTATGGTTGTTTCATTGTGGTATAAAGCAAATAATGACATCACAAAACCAGGTGTACAAAAACCACATTGTGATCCATGTTCAGATACCATGGCTTGCTGCACAGGGTGCAATCGGCCATTCTCACTCAGACCTTCAACCGTCACCAAGTGTTTGCCAACCAAACCACAAGCCAGCGCAATACACGTATTAATACTTTTGTATTCCAAAGTTTGCTTGCCGCCAACCTCAATCAATTCGCCAACAACCGCTGTACAGGCGCCGCAATCACCTGAAGCGCAACCTTCTTTGGAGCCGGTTAAGTCATTACTTCTTAGCCATTGCAATACAGTTGTATTGGGGTTTATTCCACCCAACGATACAGTCTCTATATTTTGATTAAGTAAAAATTTCACTAACTGCCTCGGTAGGTTGAGTAGCTAAATGGAGAAATCAGCAAAGGTACATGATAATTTTCACTGGTATCACTGATGTAAAAACGAACAACAACATCTTTTAAAAAAGGACTGTCGACTCCCTTCTCATTGAAATATTGTCCAACATCAAACTCAATCTGATAACTGCCTGTCCTTAAGTGAGTGCCGGACAATAATGGCTCATCACAACGACCATCCAAATTTGTTTGGGTGGTTTTAACGAGAATTGGGTTGTCATTTTGACATTGATATACCTTAATGGCTACATTTATAGCTGGCATACCGGAGCTGGTATCAAGAACGTGGGTTGTGAGTTTTGCCACTAGTGGACCTCCATTTTTTGATAGGCGCATTGACCTAATATATATACTTGAGCAACCAGTCTATCATCGCCAAGTGTCATTAAACAAAACAAAATATCATCAATGCTGTTTGCGCTCTTTAATCGTTGTTTAATTAATTCACTTGCATTTAAATCAAGAACAACAAAATCAGCCTCTTTGTTTGGCTCAAAATTGCCAATACAATCATCCATATTAAGCACTTTAGCACCCGCCAAAGTGCTCAAGTAGAACGCCTTCACTGGGTCCAAATTACTGCCTTTAAGTTTGCATATTTTGTAAGCTTCATTCATTACAGAAAACATTGAAAAACTGTCTCCACCACCAATATCTGAGGCTAGAGATGTTGTTATTCCATAGTAATCAAGTTGATCCAAATTAAATAAACCACTGCCCAAAAACAAATTGGATGTTGGGCAGAGTGCGACTTTTGAATTAGTGTCTGCTATTCGCTTGTACTCATCTTCAGAGTTATGGATACAGTGACCAAATACAGAGTTGGCTCCCGTTAATTGATGGTCATCATAAACATCAAAATAACTCTTACTGAGTGGATAGAGATCTTTTACCCAGGCTATTTCATCCGAGTTTTCATTCAAATGCGTTTGTAATAAAACACCCTTTGTGTTTTGACTATTGGGGTACTCTGCTAACAATTTTCCAGCAGTGGTTAATTGCGCCCCTGTCGAGGTAGGGGCAAAGCGAGGTGTTATTGCGTAACTAAGGCGATTTTTATTGTGCCATTTCTCAATAAGCGCCTTAGAATCAACATAACTGCTGTTGACATCATCACACAGTCCAGCTGGCGCATTTCTATCCATCATCACCTTGCCTGCTACCATGCGCAGGTTGCGGCCCTGTGCTGCACTAAAAAAGGCCTCAACCGATTCTGGGTGTGAGGTGCAAAACGTCATTGCCGTGGTGGTTCCATTCTTAATGAGCTCATCGAGGAATAACTCGGCCACTTCTTTTGCGTAATGACTGTCATTAAATTTTTGTTCTTCAACAAATGTGTACTTATGGAGCCAATCCAGCAAAGTGGTGCCATAGGAGGCGATGATCTTATATTGTGGGTAATGCAGGTGCGAATCAACAAAGCCTGGAATGATTAAGCTACTCTCAAAGTGAGTAACGCGAGCATCAGAGCTAAACTTACCAATTAATTGATCGTAATGGCCAAGATCAACAATTTTTCCGCTCTGAACAACCATTAGACCGTCTGCATAATAATCCGCCTCAACAGTGTTGCCATTTTCTATGCAATGAAAAATTGAAGAACGATAAAGACTGTAATCACTCATCACTTGCCCTTTTAAACCAGGCTGCTAAAATATCTCTCTCGGCAACAGTCATATTGGTTTTATTGTTTAGCGGCATTGAATTGGTTGCCACTGCTCTTTGGTAAATTCTATTCTTATTGTTCATTATTTGTATTTTGGTATCTAATACAAAACCATTGGGTGCGATTGTAAAGAAATCATCAGTCGGATTGGTAGAATGACAACTTGCACACCGTTGGTCAATAATTGTTTCAACATCAGAAAAACTCACTTTAGCCATATCCACTTTATTAGTGGAGCTCGGAGCCAATGAAAAGATCAATAGCAACAAGGCTAATACAATTAAACCAATAAGACTATTTTTCGCTTTACCCACACCTTTTAAATTAAAGTAATGACGAATCAGTACCACAACAACAAAAACACCAATCAAAACTAACCAGCTGTATGAGTTACTGTAAACCATCGGATAATGGATGCTCATCATCGTGAACAGTACTGGCAATGTAAAATAGTTATTGTGGCGCGAGCGAATATATCCATTGACACCCAACTCATTACTAACTTCGGTTTTCTCTATGCAGGCTGCTACCAGTTTTTTCTGTACTGGAATAATAACAAAAAAGACATTGGCTGTCATAATCGTACCAAGCATCGCGCCAATCTGCATATAAACTGCCCTTGGATTGAATATAGTACTGTACAAGTAAGCACTAAGAGTGACACAAGCCAGAATAATACCGATAAAAATAACAGTCTTATCCACAACGGCGGATTTGCATAAGAAATCATAAATAAGCCAAATGCCCCCCAAGCCTAAAACACTTAAACCTACGCCATAAAGAGGGTTCATAGTGCTGCCGCTAATTAAAAGAGTGGAACTGGCGTTTAGGTAATAGACGACCGACAACAATAAGAAACCAGATATCCAGGTGATGTAGGCCTCCCACTTAAACCAATGTAAGGGCTCAGGTAACGTATCCGGATATTTATTATATTTTTCTAGGTAGTAAAACCCACCACCATGAACCGCCCATAAATGCCCAGCAATACCATCTCTGTTGCCCACTCTTTGAAGTTTATTTTCTAGCCAATTAAAATAAAAAGAGGCGCCAATCCAAGCAATACCTACAATGATATGCAAAAACTTTAAAGAGAGACTAAGCCAATCAATAAGGTAAAGTTTGATCACGTATCGAGCTCCAAATTAATTTTTATTTCACTAAAAGGAAAAACAACACATTGCTCAAGAGCGTCGCTAGGGCCATTATGTCTTCTATCAATAGTAATAAACTGATTGTCGTTAGCTAGGCTAATCAAAGGAAAATGCCAAACACCACGAGCGTAATTAATGCCTTGATCACCATTGGTAATAAATGCTTGAATCTTCTCTGTTTTTGGCTCGTCCCCAGCAGGTGCAACAACAACAACAAATGGTTGTTTGCCTCTTGGGATAAATGCTTGAGAGAAAAATGGATGCTTCTCCAGCATGTTGATATTTAAAGGAAATTGTCGCTTCCTGGCAACAAAAATATGCATTGCGGTCACGCCATCAGCCTCTTGTGTATCTATATTAGCCAGGTCTGTATATTTACGAGCATAACCATTATTAATGGTTATAAAGCTATCGCCTTCAGTATCAATTACATCGCCAAATGAAGAAAAAACTTCTGATGTCAATGGAATCGGAGTAAGGCTAATAGTTTTCATAATTTTACAAATGACCCCAGTAGTTTAAGCCTTGATATGCCACCATCTGGAAAGATATTTATGCGAATATGAGTAATTGGGTTTTGATGCTTAATATCAGCTTGAGTAAACTCATGTTTTTGATCCATCTCAAGTTTCTGCCTGCCAATTAACTCAGGCCAAAACATGCTGTGCGTAATTAGCGCATTATCTGAAGCAGCATTCGCGCTGTTAGCGCAAATAGAAAAAGTATCAGGAAAGTTGCCCTTAAAGAATTTTGTATCAACGACGACGCCACTGATAATTGCAGGTCTAGCCAATGCTATCACTCCCCAATCATTGCCTGGCTCACGGCGACGGCGTGTTTCCCAGCCATCAGCCATATTAAGGGGTGTGTGTTCTGCCAAAATGTTTTGTAACTTACCGAAATGTTCATCATTCGCGTAAATGGCTCTCGCGCCAGTATTCGCCGCAATGACATTAGTTTTCTCCATGCCATAAAGCCTATCGTCAAAGCAAATATTACCGTAAGCTCGGAGTCGGGCAATGCCACCATCAGGGTACATTGTCACTTTAAGATGTGTAATTTCTTCAGAACTGACCGAAGGAAAGACGTTATGTGAATCACCACTGAGATCTTGAGGCTCTAATAAGTCAAACCATGAGTCATTATTCGACTGAGCGACCACTTCTTCATCATTAAGATCACTTGCAAAGCAACCGCCTAATATGGACACGCCCGGTGCATAATTCCCAGTAAAGTTGCTAGTATCAATATCAAAGCCATTAATCATAGATTTTTGACCTAACTTGATAAAACAATAATCGTTTTTACCATCACGACGACGACGCGTTTCCCAGCCGTCCATCCATTTGCCATGATCATCGAATTTACCTTCAATCCATACTGGGTCGCTAGATTGCAACATTCGCTTCGACGCAGCAAAGAACTCATCACTGCAATGGATAACTTGAGCGCCTAAGTCAGCGCTTGCTACGTTTATCTGTGTTTCAAATTCCATATATTTCCTTAATTCTTAACCAGGCAATTTTGTTAATTTCTGCTAATGCATTTTGCTTTTCTTGTTCCATAGAATTATTTTGACGCTCTATAAATCCCGCCTTAATTTCTAATTTATTTTTCTCTTTAATGGCCATAATAAAAGGGAAACCAAACTTATCTTTATACTGGCAATTGAGTTGTTGAAAAAGTGTTATTTCATCATCACTGCAATCATTCAAACCTGCAGATTTCTGTTCGGAGGTTGAAAATTCAGTTAGTTCATTTTTTTGCGCTTTTTTACCCGCCAACATAGGGTGTGACTTAATCAAGTCTTCTTGTAAATCACCATCAGAGGCCAGCATATTGCCACTCAAAAGCGTATGAAAATCCTCTAAGTTGTTGTAAATACTACTATTTAACACACTACCATAAGCACTTTCTGCAACCCATGGAGAGTGTTCATATAGATTTTCAAAGATTTGCATATACTCTTGTTTGGATTGTTGAGCTAAGTTATAAGGTAATTGCATACTTAACCTCTCCTAAGAAAAATTCTCATGCCAGTGCTCAGCGATCTGTCCTCGAGTGCAAAACCACACTTGATCAAAGCCTTGTACATATTCTAAAAATCGCCGCATCGCCATAATACGTCCAGGCTTGCCCAATATTCTACCGTGCATGCCAATAGACATCATTTTCGGTTGTGTTTCACCCTCTAGGTACAACGCATCAAAGGTATCTTTAAGATAGTTATAGAATTGATCGCCCGAATTAAAGCCTTGATATGCAGCAAAACGCATGTCATTAACATCTAGAGTGTACGGAATAACCAGATGTTTTCCTTTCTCCGCCTCGCTATTAAGCCAATATGGGAGGTCATCGTCATAAGCATCACTATCATAGAGAAATCCACCCTCTTCCCTGACAAGTTGACGAGTATTGGGGCTCGTCCTACCCGTATACCAACCCAAAGGCCGTTTTCCAAAAACCTCTTTAAGAATCGTTACACAATTTATTAAATGCTCACGCTCTGTATTTTCATCAACAAATTGATAATCAATCCAACGATAGCCATGTGCGCAAATATCAACATTTTCTTTAACTAAATAATCTGCTAACTTAGGATTACGAGCAATTGCCATAGCAACTGTAAAAACAGTGATAGGTATATCAAATTCCTTAAAAAGACGAAGAATTCGCCAAACACCAACTCTGGAGCCATACTCGTATAAAGATTCCATACTCATGTGGCGAACACCGTCATACGCCTTGGCGCCCACTATTTCTGAAAGGAAAGACTCCGATGCTTTGTCTCCATGAAGAATGCAATTTTCGCCACCCTCTTCGTAATTCAAAACAAATTGAAGTGCAATACGTGCTTTATTAGGCCACTTTGGATGAATTGGATTTCTTCCATAACCTATCATATCTCTTGGATATAAGTTTACATTGTCAATTAAGTTGGGCATTTTGAAGGCTAATTAAAAATATAGCTAAAATTCGTCTTTTGTTTGGCTTCAATGCCAAAATCTAGAGATTGAACACAATGATCGAGATGGGTAATCATTGTACGAACCGCTCTATCAGAGTCTTTACTTTTAATTGAGTTGACCATGTCTTTATGTTCGTCAAACGAGCAAAAACTTGAATCTTGATCGGCATATATTGAAGCCGCTAGAGCACTCAAAGGTATAAGAGGTTTTAAACTTTCAACAAGGTATTGGTTGTCACAAAGCTCGGCCAAACTAATATGAAAATCACAAGACATTCTGGTGAACTTTGCAAATTGTTCTGACGCGTGAAGTTGTTTTTCGTTTGCAATCAAGTTATCAACATCACCCATATCAAGCTTACCTTGAATATATTTGTCAACCAGAATAAGGATAATCCCACTTTCAATGGTTTTTCTGGCTTGGTAAATTTTCTTTGTTTGCTCTTCACTAGGCAACACAACACGCACGCCTTGGTTTTTTTTATGGACAAGAACGCCCATATTGACCAGCTTGGAAAAGCCTTCTCTAATCGTGCTACGACTTAAGTCAAACTCCTCTTGTAATGCTATTTCAGATAATTTAATGCCTGGATTTAACCTGTTAGACAATATGGCTTCGAAAATAACATCAACCACTTTATCTGAATAATTAACGCTAGCTGAACTCATGTTTTCATCAAAATATACCTAATATAAGTCGATTGTATCTCCTCAATTCATAATTGTCAATATTATTAACAATTATTGTCAACAATTTGCAATTATTGTTGACAGTGCACATTAACAAGATTAGAATAAACTCAATCTATAAAAGATAAAATTATCGGACATAGAGTAAATAAAAAGAAAATTAATAACAAATATGGAGAGTAACACATGAAAAATGTAGAAAACTCACAAGTTAGTGGGTTAATAAAAAAATCGAGTGTAGCACTAATAGCTGGCGTACTTGCTTTATCAGCATCGATAGCACAAGCTGCAATCGAACCAGCAGTGGTATATGATACAGCCGGTAAGTTTGACAAATCTTTTAACGAAGCAGTGTATGTGAATGGTGTGCAGCGCTTTACCGCCGACACAGGCATTGAAGTAAAAGAAGTTGAGCCTACCAATGATGCACAAATCGAGCAAAGCTTGAAAAAACTTGCAAAACGTGGCAATAGTCCAATTGTAGCGGTTGGTTTTTCTATGGCAAGCGCAGTAAGCGCTGCAGCATTGGCTTATCCAGACACCCAGTTCACCTTGATCGATATGGTTGTTGGTGAGCCCAACGTTCAAAATGTGGTGTTTAAAGAGCACGAAGGTTCATTCCTAGTGGGTGTTTTGGCGGCGATGAAGTCCGAAACAGGCGTTGTTGGCTTTGTTGGTGGCATGGATATTCCTTTAATTCGTCGTTTTGCTTGCGGTTATGAGCAAGGTGTCAAATATCAAAACAGTAGTGTCAAAGTATTGCAAAATATGACTGGCTCAACATACCACGCTTGGAACAACCCAACTAAAGGTGGCGAGCTAACACGCAGTCAAATCGAATCTGGCGCTGATGTTGTCTTTGCTGCTGCGGGTGGCACAGGTATTGGCGTTTATCAAGTTGCTGCTGATATGGGCAAATATGCGATTGGTGTTGACTCAAACCAAAACCATCTACAGCCGGGCACTATGCTAACTTCAATGGTTAAGCTTGTTGGTGATGCGGCCTACAGAAGCTGGGCAGCTGCTCAAAATGGTACTTGGGAAGCGGGATTTGTAGCCCTAGGACTAGCCGAAGGCGGTGTTGACTGGGCACTAGACGAGCATAACCGCTCACTTGTGAGCGCGAAAATGGAGACACGTGTAAATGCAATTAAAGCGGCAATTATTGCTGGCGATATTGTCGTACATGACTACATGTCTGACGATACTTGCACTTACTAGCAACACAAAAACTCTAACTAATCATTAGAGAATTTTACGGCACTCCAGACCACCCAATCTGGAGTGTTTTATTTCTAACTTGTAATTTTTGAACCCCATTTTTATCATGGATGATAACAAATACGCAATCGAACTCACCGATATAGACAAGCGTTTTGGTCCAGTTTATGCAAACAACAGAGTCTGCTTAAAAGTTAAACAGGGCAGTATTCACGGCATTATCGGTGAAAATGGTGCCGGTAAATCAACATTAATGAGTATTCTATATGGCTTCTACCAAGCCGACTCAGGCCAAATTAAGGTCTTTGGGAAACCTTATCAATTTAACGACTCTCATCAAGCCATGGCCTCCGGTATTGGCATGGTGCACCAGCACTTTATGTTGGTTGACAATTTCAGTGTATTAGAAAATGTTATTCTCGGCTGTGAAGGCGGCCCATTATTAAATGAAGGCCTAGCTGTGGCCCGTAAAGAGCTCACCAGACTGGGTGAAGAATACGGTCTTAAAGTTGACCTTGACGCAACGGTTGAATCTTTATCGGTGGGCTCCCAACAACGCGTAGAAATTCTTAAAGCCCTTTACAAAGGGGCAAAAATCCTTATTCTTGATGAGCCAACCGGGGTGCTGACACCCCAAGAAACACACGATTTATTCCGAATATTTAGTGCCCTAAAACAAGAAGGCGTGACGATTATCCTAATCACTCACAAGCTGCGTGAAATTATTAATATTACTGACAACGTGTCAGTAATGAGAGGAGGTGAAATGGTCGCCCACCGCGAAACTTCCAAAACTGATCGTGAAGAATTGGCCGAATTGATGGTCGGTAGAAAAGTGTTGTTACAAGTCGATAAGGGTCAATCAAACAAAGGCAAGGCGTTGCTCAAAATTAATAATTTAAGTGTTTGTGACCAACAAGGCGTTTATCGCTTACAAAATGTTAGTTTTGATGTGCACGCAGGCGAGGTTGTTGGCATTGCAGGTGTTTCTGGCAATGGCCAGAGTACTTTACTTGAGGTTTTATCTGGCATTACCCTTCCAACCGAAGGCAATATTGATATTCTTGGTCATACGGTGGACGCAAGCCACCAAATTTACCCAGACCAATTAAGACATTACGGACTAGCACACGTCCCTGAAGATCGACAAAGAATGGGCCTAATAAATGATTTTAGTGCAAGTGAAACAGCCATTTTAGGCTATCACAACAGTTCTGAAATAAATCAGGGGCTTCTGTTAAAAAAAGACAAGGTAAAACACAACTGCGAATCACTTATGTCAGCTTTTGATGTTCGCCCTGCTGACCCAAATTTACAATCTAGAAATTTTTCTGGTGGTAACCAGCAAAAATTAATTCTGGCGCGTGAGTTTGAGCGTAACCCCAATATATTACTGATAGGTCAGCCGACACGTGGTGTTGATATTGGTGCTATTGAGTTTATTCACAAGCGCATTATCGCAATGCGTGATGCTGGCAAAGCGGTGCTTTTGGTATCCGTTGAACTGGACGAAATTATGTCATTAAGCGATAGAATTATTGTTTTATGTGACGGTCAAATCACGGGCAATATTGATGCAAAAGATGCCGATGAGCGCACACTGGGCATGATGATGGCAAATGCATATTCAAGCGAAGAAAATGAAACCACTCACTAATATAAACAACACTAACCATGGATCGTAATTCTCGCCTCAATTGGATTAACAGGCTACTATTGCCTTTGTTAAATGTGATTACTGCCTTTGCTGCTACTGCTGTTATCTTTTTGCTAATAGATGTTAACCCTATAGAGGCAACGAAAATATTACTATACGGAGCCTTCGGTTACGAAGAAGGGATTGGCTATACGCTTTATTACGCCACTAATTTCATATTTACTGGCTTGGCGGTTGCCATCGCTTTTCACGCGGGTCTTTTTAATATTGGTGGCGAAGGTCAGGCTTATATTGGTGGCCTAGGCTCTGCTCTTATTATCCTGGCGATTGACCCAAGCGCCAGTGCTTGGGTGTTTATCCCGGGCAGTATTATTGGTGGTTTGCTATTTGGCGCCCTGTGGGCTCTAATTCCTGCTTATCTGCAAGCTTACCGTGGCAGCCATATTGTCATCACGACTATTATGTTTAACTTTATAGCCTCTTCACTCATGGTGTACCTCGTGGTGAATGTCTTGAGGGAGGTTGGGCAAATGCAGCCACAAAGTGCCTTTTTCCCATCAGCTTCATGGCTACCATTTATGCATGATGTGTTTGCGAATTTTGGCGTTGTCATAGAGCAATCCCCTCTAAATTTGTCCTTATTCTTGGCCCTATTCTTTTGTTTTTTAACTTGGGTTTTTATCTGGCATACTCGTTGGGGCTATGCTATACGAGCCACAGGTTTGAATTCAACCGCAGCAGTTTATTCTGGCATCAAGCCAAAGCAAATCATTATTCTTTCAATGTGTATTTCTGGCGCTTTAGCAGGATTGGTTGGTATTAATGAACTGGTAGGTTACCAGCACCGATTAGTACTGGATTTTCATTTTGGCTATGGCTTTGGCGGTATTGCGGTATCTTTAATGGGTCGTAACCACCCTATCGGTATTATCATTGCTGCACTGTTATTTGGTGTTCTTTATCAAGGTGGTGCTGAATTGGCGTTTGAGATGAGCAACATATCACGCGATATTGTTGTTGTCATGCAAGCGCTTATTATTCTATTCTGTGGTGCTTTGCAATATATGTATCAACCTTGGCTAATACGAACACTGGCCCCTATTCAAGAGCAAAGTCATGGATGATTTCCTACTAACACTTGTTCTCACGCTTGATGCTGCAATGAGGGTTTCAACACCTCTTATTTTGGCTGCCATGGCTGGATTGTTTGCTGAACGATCTGGTGTTGTTGACATAAGCCTTGAGGGCAAAATGCTCGCCTCAGCTTTTGCTGCTGCAAGTGCGGCTGTAGTGTTTGGATCTCCTTGGTTAGGTTTATTAGCAGCAATTGGCGTATCTTGCGTGTTAGCCATGCTCCACGGTTTTGCAACTATTACGCATAAAGGTGATCAAATCGTCAGTGGTGTTGCCATTAATATATTAGCAGCAGGGCTGACTATTATCCTAGGGTTAGCCTGGTTTCATAGGGGTGGTGGCACCCCCACCCTAGCAAATGATGAAAGATTTCTTTCAATAACACTCCCAGGCGTTGACATTATTGACCATATTCCACTGATCGGAGTTATTTATAGAGAGCTATTGAGTGGCCATAATATTTTGGTTTATTTAGCATTTTTAGTTGTACCGTTGGTTTGGTGGATTGTTTTTCGCACTCGCTTTGGCTTGCGCCTACGCGCTGTCGGTGAAAATCCGGCCGCTGTTGATACAGCAGGTCTATCAGTAATCAAATTGCGTTATAAAGCGTTGCTTATCGGTGGCATTTTATGTGGCATCGCGGGCGCCTATATTAGCATCGCACACAATGCACAGTTCACGCGAGACATGACTGCAGGCCAAGGATTTATTGCTCTAGCAGCACTTATTTTTGGTAAATGGCGGCCTTATACAGTTTTGTCTGCCTGCTTATTATTTGGTTTTTTAGATGCCGTTGCTGTTCGCCTTCAAGGAGTCACATTGCCAATTATTGGCGAAGTGCCTGTACAACTCATTGAAGCAGCACCTTATTTATTAACTGTCGTACTATTGGCTGGCTTCATCGGCAAAGCCATTCCACCAAAATCGATTGGCGTGCCTTACATTAAGGAACGGTAAAGATGTCCGAATCAACTTATCTTTCTATATTACAAAATGCCATGAATAACGCCTATGCGCCGTACTCTAACTATTCAGTAAGTGCATTGATAATTACTGACTCCGGTCAGCAATATATTGGCTGTAATGTTGAAAACGCCAGCTACCCCGAGGGTTTGTGTGCGGAAGCAAGCGCAATTTCAGCAATGGTGGTTGCAGGTGAAAAAAAAATAAAACAAATATATATCATGAGTCAAGATCAAACAGGCGCTACACCTTGCGGCGGTTGCAGACAACGCATCCGTGAGTTTGCTGACGCCAACACCTTGGTTACATTGTGCTCAAAGGACAAAGTGATTAGTAGCCTAGGCATCGCTGATTTATTGCCAAACTCCTTCGGACCGGGTCATTTACTATGAATCCAGTACAAAACTGCGTAGACATTATCAACAATGCAAGTGCTGACTTTAAACCACAAATAGGTCTAATATTAGGTTCGGGCTTAGGTTCATTTGTTAATCAAATAGAAATCACCGCTAGTATTAGTTTTGATGAGCTACCAGGATTTCCCACGGCTGGCGTCGGTGGTCATGCGGGTCAGTTGATACTGGGACGAGTTGGCGAGACAAAAGTTGTTGCACTTCAAGGTAGAGCCCACTACTACGAACACGGCAAGGCCGATGTAATGGCTGTTGCCATTCGAACATTGGGCGCAATGGGTTGCGAATCTTTAGTGCTTACCAATGCAGCAGGCAGTCTAATGGTGGATGCCGCGCCAGGTAGCATCATGCTAATAACAGATCACATTAACATGACTGGCGTCTCTCCGCTATTTGGTGAAGAAGGCAATCAGCGTTTTGTCGATATGGTTGGAGCCTACAATCCTCAATTAAATAACAAACTGCGTGATGCTGCTCATACCAACAAAATCACTTTGCACGAAGGCATATACGCCTGGATGAGTGGCCCACAATTTGAAACACCTGCTGAAATTCAAGCACTTAAAGTATTGGGCGCACACGCAGTTGGCATGTCTACAGTGCCCGAAGCAATCCTAGCTAGACACATGAAAATACCACTTTGTGCTTTATCCATTATGACCAACTACGCTGCCGGCATGAGTCCGACTACAATAAGCCATGAACAAACCATCGAATACGCAAAAAAAGCAGAAAACTGCGTCAAAGACTTATTAAGTTCATACTTAAAATCTTTCTCAGATAGCGATTAATATATAGGACATCACCCAAGAAAAATAAGATGGCGCAGTCAAATTTATGAGCAACATAAATCAACAATCCAACCTCAGTCGTAACCCGGGGACAAAATTTCAACTTGACAAGTTCACTGACATTAACATTAACCGCAGTGCAGTTGAGTTACGCTGTGCTAGTTATGCAGGCCGCCGCAGTGTCAAAAAACACCAGCAAGCCGCCTGGCTAATGAAAGTCATTAGTTTGATAGATTTAACCACACTATCTGGCGATGACACCAAGGCTCGAGTTCGCCGATTATGCAGAAAGGCAATGAACCCATTAAGTGATAGCTTAAAAAACGAGTTGTCCATTGAGTCTTTAAACCTACATACCGCTGCTGTATGCGTATATCACGATATGTTGGAGAGCGCCAAACAAACATTAAAAGGTTCCGATGTCAAGCTAGCGGCAGTGTCAACGGGCTTTCCGGCGGGTCTTTCGCCTTTTCCACTGCGCCTACAAGAAATACATTATTCGGTTGAAGCTGGGGCTGATGAAATAGATATTGTTATCAGCCGTCGCCATGTATTAGAGGGCGATTGGAAAGCACTATATGATGAAGTTAAAGCCTTTAGAGGGGCTTGTGGAGATGCGCATTTAAAAACCATTCTGGCCACGGGAGAGCTTGGCAATCTGAGTAATATAGCCAAAGCGTCTCAAGTATGCATGATGGCAGGCGCCGATTTTATTAAAACTTCAACTGGAAAAGAACCCACCAATGCCACCTTACCGGTAAGCTTGGTTATGGTTCGCATGATTAGAGATTATTTTGAGCAAACAGGTTATCGAATTGGGTTTAAACCAGCAGGTGGTGTCAGCGATAGCAAAACGGCGTTACTTTACATGATTATGATGCAAGAGGAACTTGGTCGACGATGGCTAGAACCCGACCTCTTTCGTTTTGGCGCATCGAGCTTGTTGGGGGATATTGAGCGCCAACTTGATCATTTCTCCAGTGGATACTACTCAGCATCATACCGTCACCCATTAGCATAGGAATAAGCCATGGCAATAATAAAATCATTTCAAGAACTCGACTACTCTCAAGCTTTAGAGAGTGATAGTGAAGCACGTGCTTGGCTTACAAAACATGACAACCGCTTTGGTCATTATATTAACGGCAGCTTTACCACCCAGGAGGATGCTAAACTCATTTCGGTCATCAATCCCGCTAACTCAGAACTATTGGCACATATTGAAACAGCTGTTGACTTACAAATAGACGCAGCCGTAGACGCTGCCATTGAATCTCAACCCAAGTGGTTTAGTTCTGGTGGACACGCACGTGCAAAAGTTCTTTATGCACTGGCTCGCCTATTACAAAAACACGCACGATTAGCCTGCGTATTGGAAACTCTGGACAATGGCAAACCCATCCGCGAAAGTCGTGATGCAGACATTCCACTGGCAATTCGACACTTTTATCATCATGCCGGCTGGGCACAGTTGCAGAATGAGGCGTTAAGTGACCAAGAGCCCATTGGTGTGGCTGCTCAAATAATTCCTTGGAACTTCCCTTTGTTAATGTTGGCATGGAAAGTGGCCCCCGCAATAGCGATGGGCAATTCAATAGTAATCAAGCCAGCCGAACAAACGCCGTTAACGGCCATGCTATTTGCCGATTTATGCGATCAAGCTGGCGTTCCAAAAGGTGTGATCAACATCATTAATGGTGGAGGCGAAACAGGTGCAGCACTGGCAGCGCACCCAAAGGTAAATAAGGTTGCCTTTACCGGCTCAACTGAAGTCGGCAGGTCTATACGAAAAGCCACTGCAGGACAAGGGAAAAAACTAACACTAGAGCTCGGTGGTAAATCTGCATTTATCGTTTTTGAAGACGCCGATCTAGATTCGGCAGTTGAGGGATTGGTTGATTCCATTTGGTATAACCAAGGTGAGGTATGTTGTGCTGGCTCACGTTTGCTCGTACAAGCCAGTATCGAAAGCAAACTGCATGAAAAAATTAAAAATAGAATAAAAAAACTTCGCTTTGGAGTGCCTCTAGATAAGTCAATTGACATGGGAAGCCTAGTCAGTCGAGCTCAATTTCAACGAGTAGATAGTTTGGTTAAAAAAGGCATGCAACAAGGTGGCGAACTATATCAGCCCAACTGCGCCATACCCGAAAGTAATTATTACCCACCAAGCTTAATAACAGATATTGATTCGAGTCACCCTTTGGCTCAAGAGGAGATCTTTGGCCCTGTGCTAGTATCAATGAGCTTCAGAACTCAAGCTGAAGCTGTTGAATTAGCCAACAACACTCGATACGGACTGGCTGCAAGCGTCTGGAGCGAAAACATAAATAGAGCAATGGATGTAGCACCAAAACTCAAGGCCGGTGTGATATGGATTAATTGTCACAATAAATTTGACGCCTCCTGTGGTTTTGGTGGTGTTAGAGAGTCTGGTTTTGGGCGTGAAGGTGGAAAAGAAGGGCTTTACGAATATCTTAAACCAAAAAAATTCTCTACCCCTGCACAAGCAATAAGCAAGCCAAAGGCAAAAAAAATCACCATTGATCAGCTCATTGACCAAACACTGAAATTCTACATCAATGGCAAGCAAGTTCGGCCTGATAGTGGCTACAGTGTTGCCGCATATAATGCTGATTCCAGCATTGCCGCTTGGATTGGTGATGGCAACCGCAAAGATATCCGCAATGCTGTCAGTGCAGCTCACAAGGCTCAAAGTTGGGGCGCCCAAGCAGGGCATACGCGCGCGCAAATCATTTATTACTTTGCTGAAAAATTGTCAGCAAGAAAAGATGAATGGGTGCATCGTTTACAAATTAGCTGCGGAACCAGTAAAAAACGCTCAACGACTGAATTCAACGAAAGCATTAGTCGTCTGTTTACCTACGCAGCTTGGGCGGACAAGTATGATGGTGCCGTGCACAACGTGCCCTATCGTGGAGTGACACTAGCATTACCTGAAGCGGTAGGTGTGATTGCTCAAGTTGCCCCTGATGCGCAACCGTTGCTCAATGCAATTTCTTTAATTGCTCCTGCAATTGCGATGGGAAATTGTGTTGTTTTTGTTCCTGGTCAAGCTCATGCCAATGTCGTTTTAGAATTAATACAAGTGTTGGAGGCTTCTGATATACCACCGGGTGTTATTAATATTGTTGCAGGTGATAAAGCAGTTTTAGCCGAACAACTCGCAGGCCATGGAGAAGTGGATTCACTATGGTGCTGGGCAGATAACGAAACTATCGCAAGTGTTGAACTAGCGAGCACTGAAAATCTAAAACGCTTATGGTGCTTTGCAAACAACGATAGAGATTGGCTAGTGCCAAAGCAAAGCGAAGGCTTGGAGTTTTTACGCCAAGCAACTGAAGTGAAAAATATTTGGACACCATACGGCGACTGACATGAGCGGTTATTTTTTACCCCAAGAACTCATTAGGAAAAAACGCGACGGTCAAATTTTGACCGATGCAGAAATTGGTTTTTTGGTGCAAGGCATAAGTGATTCTAGTCTGTCGGATGCCCAGCTTGGTGCTTTTGCTATGGCTGTATTTCACAAAGGCATGAATATGGATGAGCGTATTAGTTTGACTCAGCACATGATGCATTCTGGCAGTATTCTTCAGTGGCAAGATTTAAATTTAAACGGCCCAGTTGTTGATAAACACTCCACCGGTGGTGTAGGCGATAAGGTGAGCTTGATGCTAGCAGCTATCGTCGCCGCTTGTGGTGGGTATGTACCAATGATCTCTGGACGTGGACTAGGACATACTGGTGGTACTCTAGATAAACTTGAGAGCATTCCTGGCTATAATGCAACACCAGATGAAGCTCAATTTCGACACACGGTACAAAAAGTGGGCTGCGCTATTATCGGCCAAACCGCACAACTCGCACCCGCAGATCAACGCTTTTATGCAACTCGAGATGTCACTGCCACCGTTGAATCTATCAGTCTAATTACCGCTTCTATTTTGTCAAAAAAACTAGCATCCGGCCTAGATGCACTGGTCATGGATGTCAAAACTGGCAGCGGCGCATTTGCCGACACCTACAACATGGCTCAAGAGTTGGCACAAAGCATTGCAGATGTAGCCACAGGTTCGGGTGTGCCCACTCGTTGTTTGATTACCGATATGAACCAAGTACTCGGTCGTAGCGTGGGAAACGCTGTTGAGGTACTTGAATGCATTGATTTTTTAGTTAACCCTACTCAAGCCGATAAGCGTCTTTTGCAAATCACACTAGATTTAGCGGCGCACATGTTGCAGATAAGCGATATAGAGGCTGACCTAAGCACGGCACGTGTCAAAGCGCAAAAAGCACTCGAGAGTGGTAACGCTGCTGAAATTTTTGGACGCATGGTTAGTGAACTCGGCGGACCAAATAATCTTTTACAAGAGCCAAACCATTACCTTAAGCCAATGTCGGTTATTAAGCCAATTATTGCCACCAAAACGGGCTATATCAGCGCCATGGATGTACGTGGTATAGGCATGAGCATGGTTTCTCTAAAAGCCGGCAGAACCAAGGCTGCTGACAGTATAGACCATGGTGTCGGCTTAACCAATATGGCACAAATTGGCGAGCGAGTTGAAATAGGACAGCCAGTTGCCTACGCTCATGTACATCGTGACGCTGATGCTATACAATTACAAAGAGAGTTGACAGCATTCATTACTATTACAAACGAAAATTCACAAGAAAAGAACATAGTTTATGAAGTATTAACGGCACAAAAACAAGGTTAATATGAAAAGAGCGATTATTTTGGTTTTGGATTCATTGGGGCTTGGCGCTAGTGAAGATGCACACAAGTATGACAATGTTGGCGCTGATACTTTGGGGCATATTGCAGAGCACTGTGCTGCAGAAAAATGTAACAACGAGTATCGCCAAGGTCCGCTTAACATTCCAAACTTACAACGCTGGGGTCTCGCTGCTGCGGCAACCGACAGTCGAGGAAAGACACTACCCGTATTACAAAATATAGAAACAGAAGGTGCTTATGGTTATGCCCGTGAAGTCAGTGTCGGTAAAGATACCCCGAGCGGTCATTGGGAAATATGCGGGCTACCAGTGCCCTTCGAATGGGGTTATTTTCCAAAGCAAGAGAATTGTTTTCCGCAATCACTGTTACAGCAGCTTATTTCTCAAGGAAAAATTGATGGGACTTTAGCAAATAAACACGCCTCAGGCACACATGTTCTTGAAGAATTTGGTGAACAACACATGAACACTGGCTTTCCCATTTGCTACACCTCTGCCGATTCTGTATTTCAAATTGCCGCCCATGAAGAAACTTTTGGATTGCAGCGACTTTATGATTTATGCGAGGTAGCAAAACGCTTAGTTGATCCATTAAATATTACCCGAGTAATCGCCAGACCATTTATTGGCGATAGTTGGGAGAATTTTGAGCGAACTCCAAATCGTCGTGATCTCACCACCCCACCCACCGGACCAACACTATTAGACCTCATACAAGCAGCGGGTGCTCCAGTGGTATCTGTAGGTAAGATTGGTGATATTTTCTCGCATCAAGGTGTTAGCTATACGGTTAAAGCCAAGGATAACATGGGATTGGTGGATGAGCTTTTAAAGCAAATGGATAAAGTAAAAGAAGGCTTGCTGTTTGTTAATCTCGTGGATTTCGATACCAAATACGGACACCGCCGTGATGTTTCGGGCTACGCATTGGCTTTAGAGGAGTTTGATAAACGCTTGCCCGAAATTGAAAATCAACTCAACTCAAACGACTTAGTATTAATTACTGCTGATCATGGTTGCGACCCAACTTGGCCAGGCTCTGATCACACTCGCGAGCATGTGCCTGTTGTCTTCTATGGTGAAAGCGTTAATAACCAAAACCTTGGGGAGAGGGCTAGTTTTGCCGATATGGGGCAAACGATTGCACAACATCTAAACCTTGCACCGCTAGCTCACGGTGAAGCTTGTAACCTAAACTAAGATAAAAGTCCTATGCAACATCAAATTCAACAACTAGCCAAAGTTGAACTTCATAGCCACCTAGAAGGCACTATGAGTCCCGCACTTGTGCGTCAAATCGCACAACGAAACGGTATTCAGCTAAAAGACGATCTATTTACCGATCAAGATACCTTTGCTTGGAACGATTTTCTGAGCTTCTTGCAAGCTTTCGACGAAGCCAGTCGCTGCTTGCTAAATAGCGATGATTATCGCGATATTATGTACGAATACCTCAAATCTTGTGCTGAAGACGGTGCTGTCTATGCTGAAACTTTCATTTCGCCCGATCACGCCAGTGAATTAGGCATGAGTTACTTTGATGTCCAAGTTGGCTGCATACAAGGAATCGAAGATGCTGCACGTGATTTTGATATTATAGGTCGTGTTATTGTAACTTGTGTACGCCACCTAGGACCACAACGTGCAATAGTAGTAGCTCAGCAAATGGTCGATAATCCCCACCCTTATTTTGTTGGTTTTGGCATGGGAGGTAGTGAAACCGCACACACAATGGCCGATTTTTCGCCTGCTTATCAAATAGCCGCTGATGCGGGCTATCCATGCACAGTTCATGCTGGGGAAATTTGCGGACCTGAAAGTGTTTGGGATGCCATCAATCACTTACCCATCAGTCGAATTGGTCATGGTGTTCGATGTGTTGAAGACGAAAAGTTGATGTCTGTTCTCGCTGAACGCTCAATAGCCTTAGAAATTTGCCCATCGAGTAACTTGGCTTTGTCTATTTATCCTGATTGGGCCTCTCATCCTTTAAATCAGATTTTAGATGCTGGAATTAGTGTCAGCCTAAACTCAGACGATCCACCGTTTTTTTCAACCAGTATAGGGCAAGAATACCACAACAGTGCCAAGCATTTTAATCTTGATATTGATCAATTGCGTGAAATTTCTCGCATGGCCATTCGGTCTTCATTTGCTGATACTAGCACCAAGAAACATGTACTTGCACAAATTGATCGAGACATTTAACTGTGTAGAGAGACCCTTGAGAAGCCTCGTAGAATTAAAACCGCAAATGCTTAACGGATTCGCCTGAATTGATTATTTCTAATAAGGAATCAATGCCGACCTGCAAATGTTTTTTGACATAATTTTTGGTGACTTTACTGTCGCTTTCTTTGGTTTTCACTCCTTCCGGTGTCATTGGGTTATCAGAAACCAATAACAGAGCACCGTGCGGAATTTCGTTAACAAAACCAACCAAGAAAATGGTCGCGGTTTCCATGTCAATGCCCGACACTCTTATTTTTCTTAAATATTTTTTAAATTCGTTGTCGTGCTCCCACACTCTTCTATTAGTGGTATAAATTGTGCCTGTCCAATAATCTAAATTGTGATTCTTAATCACCGAAGAAACGGCTCTTTGTAAAAGAAAAGACGGTAATGCCGGAATTTCAGGCGGCAAATATTCATTGCTAGTACCCTCCCCTCTGATTGCTGCAATGGGCAAAATCAGGTCACCCAGTTTGATTTTTCTCTTTAGACCGCCACACTTTCCTAGGAATAAAACCGCTTTAGGCTTGACTGCTGAAAGCAAGTCCATCACAGTGGCAGCCATTGCGCTACCCATACCAAAATTAATGATAGAAATGTTTTTTGCTGTTGCCACTTGCATGGGTTTATCCATTCCAGAAATACTCACACCGTGAATCTCGGCAAACATATCAACATAATCCGAGAAATTAGTTAGCAATATATATTGCCCAAACTCATCAAGTGGCGTGCCTGTATATCGGGGTAACCAACTTTCTACTATTTCTTTTTTTGTTTTCATTATTTAACCTAGTTTATAGATGGTGATTAATTACATAGCAATCAGTCTAGTCATTTAATTATGATTTTAATTGAATATGCGCTTCTAGCCAAACCTGTATATCGTTAAATACTAGGTTACGCCTAGGCTCTGGCTCGTTAAATACCTCGTGGTAATAACCCTCGTAAACCTTAAACGTTTTGTCATTAGAGCCAACCGTATCGTAAAGTAATTGTGTTCCAGCTGGATCAACGGTAGCATCCGCACCGCCCTGAACAAATAAAAGTGGCAAAGTAATCTGTTGCGCCTTTTCCTGAACATATAACGAGGCTCTATTTATTTCAGCCCCTAATCTTGCGGTGACTTTGCCCTGATATGACAAAGGATCAACCGCGCGTGCTGCAGTAACGCTTGGGTCACTACAATCTACATCAGATTCTAATTGTCTCACCCCAAATTTTGGCAACAATATTGACACAATATTTATAATGGCGATCAGAAATTCAGATGGGTGATTGGGTATTCGAATAGCGGGGCCAGACAAAATAGCGCCAGCAAAATCAGATTGATGATCCATCAAGTATCTTGCACCAATAAGCCCACCCATGCTGTGCCCTACTAAAAAAATAGGTATATTTGGTTGGCTTTCACGCACCGTGTCAAAAAACGTTTTTAACGGCCCGGTATAGTCCTCAAATTGCTCAACAAAATTCCGTGTGCCTTCTGATCTTCCATGGCCAAAGTGATCCAGTGTATAAACGGCGTAGCCCAAAGGCACAAAATAGTTGACAATATGCAGGTATCTGCCAGAATGCTCTGCCAAACCGTGAACAACAAATAGCACAGCTTTTGGCTCCTCTTTTGGCAACCAACACTGATGATAGGTTTTAGCGCCACGAATTCCATCAAAAAATCCTTGTTGATGGTTTATGCCCTCTTTCAAGGCTTCAATACTAGTCATTTTTAAATATCTATTTTTCGTTTATTAATTTGCAATTTATCATAAGAATACATGAAAAACTGCCAGCATGATTTATGAAAAAATTTGGGAAATTATCGAAATGACAATAAATAACCTCATTTTTGGTATTAATTGACTAAAATTTAGCTAAAAACCAATAAAATTATTAAAAATATGCATTTTTTTGCTTGTAAATGTCGATATTTGTTGTTAAATTACGCTAAATATAAATTTAATGAAAAATTTCGGAAATAATCGATTTGAGCACTTATTTGACAAAAATATCACCATAAACACGTATTTTTTTTAAAAATTTGCTGCTTATTATCGATATATATTGCTTAGTTTAATAGGGTTATGTTAGAATTGAGTTGAGTTCATGTTATGTTAATGAATATT
>Ga0208335_1000094_pt1 | contig 37640 bp, 27 predicted proteins | sample DeeseametaMP0759_FD_184202 | JGI IMG/M metagenome (GOLD analysis project Ga0208335, IMG submission 184202) | Marine microbial communities from the Deep Atlantic Ocean - MP0759 (SPAdes) | ecosystem: Environmental > Aquatic > Marine > Oceanic | place: West of Cape Town, South Africa, South...
GGAGTTTCCAGGTCAAGTAAGCCCCGGCAACTTCGGTGTCATTTTCGGTTTGAAAACGGATACCCTCGCGTTCCAGATTTCTACGGAGGATATTGTGGTTGGAAAGCGAGCCGTTGTGAACAAGGCAAAGGTCTGCTCCGGTTGCAAAGGGATGGGAGCCGGCAGTGGTGACTGCACTTTCTGTGGCCATTCGCGTATGACCGATCATGTGAGTTCCGGAAGCATGACTTAGTTTGAATTGCTCGTAGACCGTTTCCGGAGGCCCAACTTCCTTGAATATTTCAATCGACTGACCGCTGCCGACAATCCGGATTTCAGCCGGAACGTCAGGTGCGGACTGTGAATTTTTCAACCACTGGACGACTTTTGCTTCGTCTGCATCAGTCACGAGAATACAATGTGTTCCCACCGTTTTAATGGAAACAGAACACTGGAGCGTTGCAGCCATTTCCGTTTGCAGTGTTTTCCACGAAAATTCCGGATCATCATGCGCTAATGAAAATTTCGTCTGTCCCGACTCTACGGGGTTCCGGTAAATGGCCACTCCCGCTGAATCCGGACCTCGACTGCTCATTTCCACCAACATGGGCTGAAACATCTTTCCCAGTTGATCTTGCAATGCAGCGTTTTTCAGGTAGAGGCCAACTATTCCACACATAATTCATTTATTTAAATTAGAAATTCACTAAACATCCAGTGCATTCCGGCGTTCCCAATCGGAGAAGTGATGCATGAAACTATTCCACTCGTCCATCTTGAGCTTGACGTAGGAGTCCGCAAATTCCGCGCCGAGGATACCTCGCAGGGTTTGGTTTTTCTGAAAAGCCCGCAGAGCGTCCAGTAGATTTAGAGGCAGCTTGGGGGCGTTCAGTACTTTATGACCCTCGGCATACATATCAATATCAAGTCGTTTCCCAGGATCAGTTTTATTTTCAACTCCCCACAGACCAGCGCCAATTAACACTGCCTGCAGTAGATAAGGATTCGCCGCACCGTCCGCAAGGCGTACTTCGATGCGGTCCGAGTCCGGAATTCGAATCATGTGGGTGCGGTTGTTTCCGGAATAAGTGACTGTGTTAGGCGACCATGTAGCTCCTGAAGTAGTGCGTGGAGCATTGATACGTTTGTAGCTGTTCACTACAGGATTGGTGATCGCCGCTAAACTTTCCGCGTGCTTGAGCAGTCCGCCGATAAAGTGGTAAGCGAGTTTAGAAAGACCAAGCTCCCCCTGTGCATCTTCCATCAAGTTAGTTTTCCCGTCTTTGCTCCAGACTGAGACGTGGGCATGGCAGCCGTTTCCGGTAAGTGTGGACAACGGCTTGGGCATAAAGGTGGCGCGGAAACCGTGCCTTTCGGCAATCGTCTTCGTCATGTACTTGAAGAAACTGTGCCGGTCTGCGGTGGTCAAGGCTTCGGTATAATCCCAGTTCATTTCGAATTGTCCGTTAGCATCCTCGTGGTCGTTCTGATACGGACCCCATTCGAGAGTCTGCATATGGTCACAAATTTCCGCAATCAAATCATAACGCCGCATTAGAGCCTGTTGATCGTAACATGGCTTGGGCTGTATATCCGCAAAATCAGCAACCGCCGTTCCTTCCGGAGTCAGGATGAAGTATTCACACTCAACACCGGTTTTCACCTGATAGCCCTTGGACTTGGCATCAGCCAGCACTTTTTTGAGTACTGTGCGTGGACCGTGAGCAACCATTTTCCCGTCAAGATAGATGTCGCTGGGCAGCCAGCCTACTTCCGGCTTCCATGGCAACTGAATCAGTCTTTCCGCATCCGGAAGCCCGAACATGTCTGCGTCCGCCGGAGTCATGTCGAGATGCGCGGCGAAACCCGCGAAACCCGCACCGTTTTTCTGCATTCCCGCAATCGCTCCAGCGGGAACGAGTTTGGACCTGACTACACCAAACAAGTCCGTAAAACTGATTAAAAAATAACGGATACCCTTTTCCTTGGCTACCTCCTCAAGCTTTATACTCATTATTACCTTTATGGTTATTGATGATGGTCGCGTAAAAAATCCTGAAAATGTGGCTCAGGCTTTTGCGAAACCATCAAGAAATAAGTGAAAGAGAAATCACAACGGAATTTTACAGAGAACAATCCGGACTGACAAGATTTTTATTATTATTGAAACTTTTTGCTTGACATAAAAAATTTGCTACACGATACTGTCCGCTTCAATAACTGATTTGTTTTAAAGGAAAAATAATTTTTCGGATATTTTCCGGTAAATTTAGATAACTGAAAAAGTTTTGCAAACTACCTGTTAGAGTAGTTTTATCTCACTCTTTAGAAATGAGTTCCCTACCAGTTTGGGTGTTGCAGGATTTATGACTTTAACGTATTTTGGTTGTCACTGAAAAATACGAAGAAAATTTTGTAGTTTTTATACCTAAAAAAAGACAACAATGGATTTAACTAATACAACAACAACTCCTCGTCTTTTGGAGCCTGGAATACGCAGTTACCTGCCTTATGGAATGGAACGCTATCAAGTTCCCGCCATGGGCACGATTGTCGTAACTTTAACTCCGGACGACACACTGACAATTCGGGATCCGGAAGGACGCCAACGCGGCGAACTTGTGGTTTTCGGAGAGGGCGGACGTGAAGACGCGGAGTCCCTCGGCACCAAAGCCCGCAAAGAAGCTTCCGGTCTGAAAAGCATTCTGAGCGGAAAATCCGAAAGTGCCAACAAAGTTCTGGCTGGACTGAAACGACGCGGATTGAACCTTGGAAAAACGAAAGCTGTTCCGCTTTTTTCGGCAGACTCTCTTCCGGAAGAAGAAGTTACTTTCCGGGCAAGCCGGGATCTCACCTGTGTCATTGCCGCACTTGGCGAAGACATGACGGTAGAGCAGCAAACTTCTCCCACAGATTTGGTTGCCTTTATTCAAAGGGCTAATCCGGAATCCTCACCGACTCCGGATTTACCGGAACCCTTGTTCAAACCAAGATTAGACATTCGTGTTGACAGCAGTACCGCGCGCGCTTACGAAGTCAAGGCAGGTGAATTTATCCAGATTATGGATGTTGCCGGAAGGCAGTGTTCGGATTTTCAAGCGTTCAAAGTCAGCCGACTTGACAAGGGAATTGAATGCAGAATCGATACAACCATTACCCGTTCTCAGATGAGATCGGCCTATCCTCAGCCGGGACTCCACTCCAAATTCTTTGATCAGGATACAGACCAATTACTCGAAGTGATTCAGGACACAGTCGGACAGCATGATTCGTTTGGACTGGCATGCGCACCAAAATATTACGACGATTTCGGCTACTTCGGTCACATCAGCTGTACCGAAAATTTTAACAAAAATCTTTCTCCTTATGGAGTCAAGGAAAAAATCGGCTGGCCCGCGATCAATTTTTTCTTCAATACAAGCCTGGATGCTCATCATGTAATCTATTCAGATGAATCCTATTCCCGTGCGGGAGATTATGTCCTGTTACGGGCATTAACCGACATGGTGTGTGTGTCTTCCGCTTGTCCGGACGACACAACCAGCGCCAATGCCTGGAATCCTACCGATATTCATGTCCGGGTTTATCCGGCCAAAAACGTTTTCTCTAAAGCCATAGCTACTAGAATGACTCCTGACGCCGACCCTAAAATGACACAAGAAACTGCCTTTCATCCGCGGACATCCAAGCTGACCCGGAATTTCGTGGAATACAATGGATACTGGCTCCCGACCTGTTATAGAAATGGCGGAGCGGAAGAAGAATATTATGCCTGCCGCGAAAAAGCGGTGGTGATGGACTTGTCTCCTCTGCGTAAGTTTGAAATTCTCGGACCGGACGCGGAGCTTTTGATGCAATGGGTACTCACCCGAAATGTGCGCAAATTGACTGTCGGACAAGTGGTTTATTCCTCCATTTGTTATCCGCACGGCGGCATGATGGACGATGGAACTCTGCTTCGTCTCGCTCCTGATAATTTCCGCTGGGTTGGTGGAAGCGACTACGGCGGAGAGTGGATGCGTCAACAAGCAAAAGAAAAAGGCTACAAAGTCTGGGTGAAATCCTCAACGGATCAACTGCACAACATTGCCGTTCAAGGTCCTAAGAGTAGGGACATTCTCAAGAAAATAATCATGACTCCGCCACACCAACCCACTGTTGAGGAAATTGGCTGGTTCCGTTTCACAATCGGACGAATCGGCGGACCGAAGGGAATTCCGGTGATGATTTCACGAACAGGATACACCGGTGAACTGGGTTTCGAAGTCTGGTGTCATCCCAAAGACGCTCCAGCAGTTTGGGACGCCGTTTGGGAAGAAGGACAGCCGCATGGCATGAAACCGCTGGGACTGGACGCGCTGGACCTCGTGCGGATCGAAGCGGGGTTGGTTTTTGCCGGATATGAGTTCTGCGACCAAACTGACCCCTTTGAAGCAGGCGTGGGTTTTACCGTGCCGCTCAAAACCAAGGAAGACGATTTTGTCGGCAAAGAAGCCCTGATTCGCCGCAAGGCCAGTCCGCAGCGTAAACTCGTGGGCCTTGAACTAGCAGGGAATGAAATCGGCTCACACGCAGACTGTGTTCACACTTCAGGCGGAAGAGCCAGGGTTGGTATCATCACCAGCGGAATGCGTTCTCCTATTCTGAAGAAAAACATCGCGCTCTGCCGAATGGATGTAGCACATGCGGAAATTGGAACGGAGGTCGAGATTGGCAAATTGGACGGACAACAGAAGCGGATTCCTGCCAAGGTTGTACCGTTTCCATTTTATGATCCGGAAAAACTTAAACCACGTTCTTGACTTCTTGAAAAGTATGCAGGAAATTTGCTCACCTCAAATTGCAAGAGTCTGCAAAAGTTGAGAAGTTTTAATCAGAAAGGCTGATAGTAACCAAGTTGGTTTTAAAGCCTTAAATTTACCGATCATGCATTTTTCAGGATCGGACACTAAACAACACTTTTAGGAGAGATCATGACAGACTTAGAAGCTCACGTTAATGCCGATGGAAGAGCCGAACTGGTAAAGCAAGTTCGTGAAAAGATCGACTCGCTTGGTATTACTTATGTCTATTATCAATTCGTTTCGGTAACAGGAAGGATTGTAGGTAAGGGTATTCCTACAGATCACTGGGAACGTATCGCCGAAAGAGGATTTCAGTTGGTTTACGGTTCAACTGCGAACTTGTTTGTTGACCGTCATGGCGATTACATAGGTTATGGTCCTGAGTCATCAGAATTGGTCGGAATCGCTGATCCAGAAACATTCTGCCAGTTGCCATGGGACAAGCGTGTCGCACGCGTCTTTTGTACGCTCTTCCGCAACCGTGAAGAACGAGTGAATCCGGGTGGACATTTAACTTCTGACTGTCGTGGTAACCTGCGTATCCTCCATAACGAATTTCAGGATAAACACGGTTTGGATTTACGTGTCGGAACTGAACCTGAAATGATGTGGCTAAAACGCGGAGAAGACGGAAAGCCGAACGGAGGCGTCACCAAACCGAACTGTTATCACATTGACCAGTTTGAAGAGTTGCGCCCGGTATTTATGAAGGTCATTGAATATTCGCAAGCGATGGGCTTGGACATTATTCAAGGCGACCATGAAGACGCTCCAGGACAGTTGGAATTGAACACCATGTTCGACGATGTGCTGCGCAACGCTGACCGTCTCACCACCTATCGCCAAATCTGTGCGCAAGTCGCGCGGGAGCATAATTTGATCGCTTGTTTCATGTCTAAGCCTTTTATGGGAGTCTCTGCTTCAGGTTGCCACCATAACATGTCACTCTGGCGTGGTGGTGAAGATAAGGTCAACGATTTACATTTTTCACCGCTTCCAGGAATGGCAGGAGCGTTTACCTACCGTTCCGGAGGTGAAAACACTTTTATGCCGGACCCCTCGATTGATGAACGTAAGCCCGGACCGATTGGATTGCAGTGCATCGGCGGTGTAATGAAACACCTTGACGCCTTGACTGCCATCGGTTCCTCCACGGTGAATTCTTATCGCCGTTTATGGGATACAGGTTTCTGGGCTCCGGTCTTTGCGGATTGGGGCTACCAGAACCGCACCTGTGCCTTGCGTATTTCCGCACCGGGACGTTTCGAATACCGCTCAGTGGATTCAATGGTAAACCCATACTTAATGGGAACAGCTTTGCTCAGAGCATTTGATGATGGAATCGATAACAATGTCGATCCCGGAGAAGCGGAAGAGCGTAACATTTATCAAGCAATAGAAGAGGGCAAACAAGTTAAGAAACTGCCGATGTCTCTCGGTGAGGCACTGGAGAAATTAGCAGCAGATGAAGTAATCAAATCGTCGATGCCAGACGAGATGTACAGGGTTTTCCATCATTACAAAACTGATGAATGGGAGCGTTTCAATCACACAGTTACAGACTGGGATATGGAAACATATATTGATTGTCTGCCTTGATCGAGAGCTCAAGTTAAACTCGACAGGATGGGGGTGGTCTGAAAAGTTACCACCTCATTTTTCATAAGTACAAGTATTATCAATCAAGAAGAGGAGAAATTACATGTGTGGTATTGCAGGAATTATCCGCCGGGGGGATCCCGGAAACATTGGGGGGGAGATGACTTCCATGCTCAGATCCTTGAAACATCGTGGACCTGATTCAACCGGATTTGCCGTTTATGGTGCACCCGTAGAAGATCAGTATGTGATGCGCTTCAAGGTTGCTGAGCAGGAAGACATCGGCAAAGGTTTCAACATCCATCAGGAAATCAAGGATCGGCGGGCCGAAGTTAATAAACGACTCAAAGAACTTGGTGTTGAGATATTGACTGAAGTGGAAGCAACAGAATACGCTTTTCGCTACACTATACGCTTTGACGGTGATATGCGCCGCATGGCCGATTATGTTGAAGACGTTGAGGGTGCAGAAATCATGTCATTGGGAAAGGGATTGGAACTGATTAAGGATTTGGGAGATGCAGATGTTGTTTCCGAGCAGTACGGTCTTGGCAACTTTAACGGTAGCCATGCTATCGGACACACGAGGATGGCAACTGAATCTGATGTAGATATCCGCTCCGCACATCCTTACTGGGCCTATCCGTTTACAGACGTTGCAGTTGTCCACAATGGACAATTGACAAACTACTGGAAGTGGCGCAGAAAGATGATACATCGTGGCCACCGCTTTATGTCTCACTGTGATTCAGAATTGATTGCAGTTTATCTGGCAGACAAAATGGATAATAACATTGGTCTGGAAGAAGCAATGCGTGATTCGCTGGATGAACTTGATGGAGTTTTTACTTATGTGGTAGCAACTTCTGACAAGTTGGGTATGGCTAAAGACTGGATGGCCGCCAAACCGATGGTTCTGTATGAATCTGATGATTTCGTGGCTTTGGCATCTGAGGAAGTTGCCATTCGTAGCATCTTCCCCCATGAAATTGACACATTTGACCCCTATGAAGGAGAGGTGAGAGTATGGGAACTGTAGATAAATCTTTTGACTCTGGTTTGCACACAGAACAACTCCGTGGGCGAACGCAGCAAACATTTTTTTCGGCAACTGAAGAAGAGAACTTCACTTATCCCTATAATGCGTTTGAGGTTGATCGTGGTAAAAGGGCGGAATTTGATGCCCAGGATTTGGAAAGTACAGATATAAATCTCAAAATTCGTTCTCTGATGAAAGAGGGTTACGGACACATTGTTGTCAAAAATCCTCGTGCCAAGCATTCAATTGGAGTAGGAATTCTAAACCGGCTCACACTTGACTTCGAAGGCAGTCTCGGTTATTTCGGTTGCGGTTTAATTGACGGTCCAAACGTCCATATTTCTGGCCGTGTGGGCTGGTCATTTGGTGAGAACATGATGGCGGGAACCGTCGTCATTGAAAAGAACGCCGGATCAACATTCGGTGCGGCTATTCGTGGAGGAGACCTTGTCTGCAAAGGTGATGTCGGTTCGCGAACAGGTATCGATATGAAAGGCGGAAACATCATCGTCGGTGGACGTACCGGAACTCTTTCCGGATTCATGATGCAGCGAGGACGTATGCTTATCCTCGGTGATGCTGGTCCTAATTTGGGGGATTCAATGTATGATGGTACAATTTTTGTCGGCGGAAAAATTACTTCGCTGGGAGTCGATGCGGTTCCAGGTGAGATGACAGATCTTGAAGCTGGCTGGATTGAACGCAAACTTGCTCTTTACGGCTTGAAGGCTCCCAACGGTGTGAAGAATTTGCAGAAGATTGTCGCTGGGAAGCAACTGTGGAATTACGATAACTTAGAACCGTCTGAGAAGAAGATTATTCTTTGAGTTCAATATATTTGGAAACGGGCCGATCCGTCTTCTTTAATTTTCAAGCAGAGAAAAACTATGGCAAGAAATAAATCTCTCCTCGGTCAGAGCTTCATTTTTAAACCCGAGGTAATTGATGACATACACATCAAAGCAGAATTGGGACGCTACCGAATGCGTGGTTTCTCACTTTTCAAAAAGATTCCCACTTGGGATGACCTGACTTTCCTTCCAGGAACATTGACTCGTTTCGTAATTGAAGGTTACAGGGAAAAATGTTTGACCAAAACAATAATCGGTCCCAGAGCAAAGCGACCGTTGGTTTTGGACATTCCGGTCTATATTACCGGTATGAGTTTTGGCGCACTGAGTTATGAGGCCAAAACGGCGCTGGCTCGGGGTGCGACGATGGCAGGAACAGCTACTTGTTCCGGTGAAGGCGGGATGATTCCGGATGAACGACGTTATTCATCCAAGTGGCTCTACCAGTGCATTCAGTCACGTTACGGTTTTAACCCACATCATTTAAGACTTGCTGATTGTTGCGAATTTTTTATTGGCCAGGGTTGTAAGGTTGGTTTGGGCGGACACTTGATGGGACAAAAAGTCACAGATCAGGTTGCAGAAATGCGCTCTCTACCTGCGGGTATCGACCAGCGCTCTCCTGCAAGACATCCTGACTGGCTCGGTCCAGATGATTTGTCACTAAAAATCAAGGAAATCCGGGAAGCGACTGACAGTCAAATTCCGATCCAGCTCAAACTTGGTTCAGCACGGGTCTACGATGATGTGCGTATGGCACTCAAAACAAATCCGGACAGTATCTACATCGACGGTATGGAAGGTTCTACTGGAGCTGGACCACACCTTGCGACTGAAGAAACCGGTGTTCCAGGAATTGCGGCAATTCGTCAAGCTCGTAAGGCTTTTGATGATTTGGGCTTGTCGGATGAAATTTCACTGGTTTATGCAGGTGGTATCCGCAATGGAGCGGATGTAGCCAAAGCTCTGGCCTTAGGAGCTGACGCGGTGGCAATCGGCCATTCCGCTATGATGGCTTTGAATTGCAATAAGGACATTCCGGAAGCAGATTTTCAAAAAGAGATGGGAGTTGAAGCAGGATACTGTTACCACTGTCATACCGGACGCTGTCCAGTAGGCGTTGCTACACAGGATCCGGAACTGCGAAAAAGACTTGATCCGGACAAAGCGGCAGAGCGGGTTTACAACTTTCTGCACTGCTTGACCATCGAATGTCAGATGATGGCACGTGCCTGCGGAAAAACGGATGTCCATTCTCTGGAGCCGGAAGATCTTGCGGCACTGACTATGGAGGCCTCAGCTTTGGCTCAGGTACCATTGGCTGGTTCACAACATACTGTTGGCCGCCCCGACATGACTCGTTACTGATAAAATTTCTCGATGCGGATTGAGTTGATTTCTAACTCTGGATTAATTCTTTCCGTAAAAAAGTAAAAGCTTGAACTCCTTTCTAATGAGGTAAACAATGGGTAAAAAAGATGAACTTGTTCCTGAGGATTTAGGAACTAACCGGGAGAAAGAGATTGGCCAGCACATCGGCTATCGTTACGACGTAAACCTTGTCCCAGACTATGACAGGCTTACGCCCTTCCTCAAAAAGTATCTAGAGGTTATGGACTGGAAGGACCTCAACTGGCTGGAGGACGTCCACTTGGGTTACGAAGAGGATCGGGCTGCCGTCTTTGATAGAAACATCAACGGCTGGGTAACTGTTCCTGAAGATGTGAAACTGCCTGATAACCAGCAGGATCGTGACATGATCGCACGTGAATTGTTGATCAAATTTCAGATGTCAAAGCGCCATCCGATGGTTGTTCTCAGAGATAACTACGGTAAGTTCTAAATAAGTCACAGATTGTAACTTATTCTTTTCTGTCTAGAACGAAGGGGGGTCCGCGCTGGCTGTGGACCAATCCGGTTCGAAACCGAGAATCGTCACTTCCGGGGACAAGTAAGGATTGAAAAGAAAGTTGTGCCAGTAAGTAAACTCATAGTCCTCTCCTTCTTTTGACAACTCTCCAAGACTACATGGTATACTGAAGCTCTGCTGCAGGTAATCAAACTCGAGCACGCAGCTCTTCTCTTTTAACAGTGTTTTCACTGTCTTCGACTCATTAGGAAAGAGTCCCGTCAATACACCGTTAAAATCCTCAATATGTTGATAAAATGCGGACGAGAGCAGCTGAATTGCTTTTTTGTTTCTTTCCTGAGGATCATGAGTTTTTTGTACCCAGAAACGGAATTGCTGGATACTTTCATGCGGCTGAACCGGAAGGAGTAACAGCGTCAAAGCCGCTGCCACTTCCGTTCCATTATCAAGACGAACACGAGGGCACATCCCTGGAGTTGGGCGCCCCTCATTGTTTCGCATCGCATATTCCCGCACCCGACATTGCCAGCCTAAAAAATGATCCTGAATCGGTAGGCGTTCAATTCTCGGCCTGAAGTTATTTTCTGTTGTTTCTTCTCCCATAAAACTAGCCGCGAATTTTCTCTCAACTGAAGAATGAAATTCAGTTAACTCCACGGAAATGGACTTTTTGAGACCGGATGCAACTTACCTTCCTCAAAACGTGAAAAGCGAAACGGTTCCAGCAGTTTACTTTTATCACCCACAATATATTCGGCAACAAGTTTACCGACACCAAGCATCTTATAGCCGTGGTTGGAATCTGCAATCACATAGCAGTTTTCATGATACTCATCAAAAACCGGAAAACTGTCTGGAGCCAACGCTCCCAATCCTCCTGAAGGATCACCTCGATAAAGGTGTCTTTTGCCTTCAAAACGTTTCTGGCAAAAAGCTAAGGCGGCACACCACATGTCAACAAAGTCTTCGCCGACTACGAAGTCCGGTGACTCCGTACCATAAGGATCAAGACTGAAATCATCACCTGTTGTGTCCACAATATAAGGTGCCGCTCCGCCCTGCACACCGTCAAAGCTGAAATCCGGTTTATAATAAATGCCCCACATTTTGTCGGTGATCAAACGTCCATCAATATCAGAATGAAGCGGCGCGTCAGTATCAACGTGAAGTACCGGCGGACTGCCTCCATCATTCGTTTTGAGCATATTTGGGTCAACGCCCAGAGTTCCTTCCTGGAGACAGTAGTAGCGCCACATTTCTACATTGTCATGAACAGTATCGCCATCCTTAACGCTGATTGTCTTGGGAAGTCCCAACATATCCCAGAAAGTATTTATCCAGGGACCAACGCCGACAACGACATAATCAGTCTGTATTGTTCCACGATTCGTGACTACTGCGGAAATTGCTTTACCGGAATATTCAAGTCCGGTTACTTCTACATCACTGAGGATTGTAACACCTTCATTTTCGGCTTTTGCCGCAAGTCCGTTCATGGCCTGCATATTGTTGGAAAATCCCCCCTTTTTTTCATGTAAAACTGAGGTTATGCCTTTGGCCTGCCAATCGTCAAATAAGCCACGCATATATTTCATTGAGTCAGCGCTACCCTCAATAAACTCTGAAGGATAGCCTATGGCCTTCTGTTGTTCATAGATTGTGGCAATATCAGCCTGCATAACTTCCGGACTGATTTGCATGTAACCAACCGGGTGATAGCTGTATGCTTTTGGATCACTCTCCCATACCTCTACGCTGTGCGCCATCAATTCACGCATCGCGGGTTGAAAATAATTGTTGCGGACAACTCCGCAGGCAATTCCTGAAGCGCCTGCTCCGACTCCTGATTTGTCGATTATCAGGATATCTTTCCCGCTTCCAAGACCCCGTTTTTTTAATTCAAGCGCCAAATGGTAAGAAGTGCTAAGTCCATGAATTCCTGCACCAATTATCAAATATTTTGAAGAACTAGGTAACATGCGATCCTCCTCCGGTTTCAGTTAATTTGAAATGCTAAAATACTTAGCTAAAAAATGATGGATGATTTTGAATTATTGTCGGATAAAGTGCAAGCCACATTAATGTTTTTTGGAATTTTTATTAAGCTAATGTTTTAAATTACTCGCGAGTCACGAGCTCCTGTAAGAATCCAATTTTATTGAATACAGTTTGTCTTTTCAACCAAAGGATGAGGGATGCTAAAGTGCTGATATCGTGAAAGTTAACTTTATTTAATTTGGAACGACACGGCACTACTCGGGACTGTTGAGTAAATCAAAAAGAATAACGAACATCAAAGAAAAGACGGTCGTTATCATTTAAACTTTTAAAATAGGCATTGTCTCCGGTCTGATAAACCATCACTCCGCCAGAGACAGAAAGAGCGTCCATCACATCGTATTTAAGAGACATACGGTTGATCCCGCCGTCCATGCCGCTCTTGCCGATCATCATACCGACCATGTTCAGGTGCAGAGTCTGATTTAAATAATCCTGCATAAAACTGAATGTGGTAGCGATTCGATCTTCCAATTCCGAATCTGGAGATTCTTCCAATTTTTCATCAAAATCGTTGAGGTGCTGTACTCCAAATTCAAGAGTAAGTGAAGTATCGCTCCATCCGGAATACTCTGTGCCAACCAGAACATCAGTCCGTGAAAAAGTTTTGTCGTTCACAAGGGCAAATTCCATCCCCTGCAATTTTGCCGCTTCCGCTTTCCAGAGGAAATTCCCGGATGGAATACTCAAAGTCGCTCCGGCCATTGTTAAACGGCTGTGACGCAGTTCAAGCGTCGGTACCGCTCCGACTCCGGGAACGAAAGTTTTGAAATGAGCGGTGTCGTCATAATACTGTGCCCAATGTAAAGACGCGTCCCAACCGCTGAATGTACCAATTATGGCCAAACCGTATTCCGTGTTTTCCGTGGAACTTTCCGGAATGACTTCTGTTAGTTGAATCGGCGCCGGATTAAAATCACTGCCAAAAGGTGCGGCTTTATTAAATATTATTTCATGCACCACGACCGCTTCCAGTTTCAAATCACCGAGATAATAATCAAGTTTTGTCATCGCAATCGGCAAACGCACGTCTTCCAGATCAGTCATGCCGAATTCGCGGCTGTCGGTCGGATTCAGCACATCCACCACGCGTAAACTGTTTGCGACTCCCCAGGCCACAATCTGTTTTCCGAATTTCACATCCAAACTTCCGAAAGGACTTCCTTCAAGATAGACTTCACGCATTTCGAATTCCTGTTCCAGTTCAGCCAGCAATTCATCCGAAAAAGTTTCTCTGTCTTTCATTCCAAATGCAAAATCATAAAATGCTTTTCCGGAAATTCGCGTTTTCCAGTTTTCTCCGAATTTCGCATCCCACGTCAAGGAAAAGTAGGGGCGAAGTTTTGTCAATCCACTCCAGTCCGCTTGTGTCTTGTCCGTAGGCGCGTCTTTGGCGTAACTGTAACTGAGGCTAATTCCGGTACTTCCGGAAAAGCTGCGTAAGTTTTGTGTCCAGCTTTCCTTATCATTTCCGGATTCGTTTTCTTCTTCGCTTTGGATTTCATCCGTTTCATCATCAAATCCGGAAAGCGCGTCATCTTCATCGGCGTATGCTTCATCGTCAAATCCGGAAAGTGCCTCTTCAAGTCCGGAATCATCGGAAGTATCCTGAGCCAAAATCACGCCCGAACTTCCGATTCCAATTAACAACATAAAAACGAAAAACAGGGTGGATAAAGCAGATCTTAAACGAAACGGTTTGTTATCCGCAAACCCCGAAACGGAGTTCGGGGCTACCATCTGTAACTCAGTGCCTTTTTTCTGCCTTAGTGCCTCAGTGCCTTTTTCAATAATCATAATCCTTTCTCCAACCTCCGGATTGTAAACAAATCCTCATTCACCTCATCCTGATTAAAGCGGATATTATTTTGCTTCAAGATCGTTTTGTGCAGAGTTTTCTTTCCGGATTTGGTTGTCACATGAAGTTCGGTTGAAACCCAAATTCCGTCTATTTTTTCAATTTTACGCGCGTCAAAATACTTGTTACGTTTCTTTTTGTAAACCCAGCGCACGGCACGAATCATCATAAAATTATCCTGCCGAATGAAAACAACCGATTTGCTGTACCCACTTTTTTCTGCTTCTGCTTTGGTTTTAGGAACGGTCTTGATTTGCCAGACTTTGGTTCCCTTGACCTCAGTTTCCTTCATCAAGGTATAATCGTAAAGATCAAGGTCCGGCGAAGTCATATCCGAATAATTCAAATCCGAACCCATAAAACTACCGCTCTTGTCACCCGACGCGATTCGTTTAGTTTTACGCAGTGCCGGAAGATAAAGCCACTGATCGTCATCCTTTCCGGACTCGTCATAATCAAAAGTCAGGAATCCGGTATTTTTGACATCTGCCGGCGAGAGGAAAAACATCAAACTTTGCGAGTCTTTGCCTTTTTCCCGGCCGTATGTTTTAATTTTCCGGACACGCTTCTTACCTTTTTTGTCAATTAAAATCATTTCCATTTCCGAAATTGAACGGTCACCGTCGTCACGTTCATTAACCTTTTCCATGATTTCACGTCCGCTGAGCGCGTATGCTTTTTCCGGAAAAATTATAGTTCCTGAAAAAATTGTCGAGAAAATGAAAATACCGATTGTATTTAAAACCAAGTTTTTGAGTTTCATAGTGTTTCCTTTAATTTAGAATTTGCATCTTGATTGCGGTAAATCAAGGCCATCATTGCCGGTGCCAGCAGGAGGTCCGCGAGCAAGGCCATAATAATCGTGAATCCGGTGATTAAACCAAATGAGAATAAATTTTTCAAGGTTGCCTGTGTGTAAACAAAAAATCCAATCGACAAGGCAACCGTTGTAAACAACATCGCACGTCCGGCAGTCTGAAGAGTGTTGGAAACCGCTTCTTTCACATTTCCGGATTCATGAAAATAGCGCCGGAAATTATGCAGAAAATGCACCGTGTCGTCCACAGCCAATCCGAGTGCTATGCTGCCGACAAGCATCGAAGCCATGTCCAGCGGTAAATCCAAAGCGCCCATCAATCCCAATCCCATCAGAATCGGCAGGAAGTTCGGAATCATGCTCCAGAGTCCTAAACGCCAATCGGTCAGTAATAAGATCATCATTAGTGTAATTATCAAGGCTGCCGCGGAATAACTGATAACCATGCTCAGCATCACAAGGTCAATGGTACGCACCAATAAAGGAACAAGTCCGGTAACTATGATTTCCTTTGCATCAGCAAAAAGTTCATGAGCGATTTCTTCAAGTTGCCGAATCATCTCCGTATAAGCTCCGGCGTCGGCCCATGAAGTTTTGACGGTGATACGTGCCTGGGAAAACTGAGAATCAACAACATTTTCCAAATCATCGGAACCGCTGTTTTCAAACAAAATCAATTCCTGTCCTATCAAATCACGATCTTCCGGAACCACATAAAACTCTTCCTGATTTTCATTCAAGGCTTGATGGATTTGCTTGAGAGTATCCGCGATTGAAGAAGATTTTCCAACCTGCAAATTTTCATAATCAGCTGAAGCCGCAGGTTTCCACTGTTCTGCCAAATGATTGAAATCATCAAGCCGCTGCATGAAATCAGGATCTTTCACACCGTTTATTTTTCCCGTATCAATAATGAATTCAATAGTGGTGGCGCCTTTCAGATTTTCATCTACGACCTCTGTTGCCAGCCGAATTGGATTGTCTTCCGGAAACCACGAAATCACATCATGTGAAAACCTGAGCTGCGTGATACCACCAACCGCTACGAAGGCCAGCAATACACTACCCAAAACCACCGTCCAGGGGCGGTTGACCGCAAACATTCCAAACCCTCCAAGAATCTTATCCGCTAAACTGGATCGTTTGGAATCGGAATCGATGCGCTTTTTACTGACCGGCAAAACCGCTAAAACCGCCGGAACAAAAAATAAAGTGTAAAATACGGCCAGCAAAACCCCGATTGCACCAAATAAACCCAAAGCAGAAACCGGAGCAAGAGGAGCCGGTACAAAGGAAATCAAGCCACCGGCGGTGGTCAAACTGGTCATAAAAATTGCTAAACCGGAATGTCCGAGCGCAAAGACGATGGCCTTTTCTTTGTCACCATTGCGCTGAACGTGATGAAAATAAATGGTCAATAAATGCACGGAATATCCGACACCGACTGCCAACAGTAAAGAAGGCAGTATCTGAGTAACTACAGTGAATGGCGTTCCTGAAAGAGACATCAAACCAACGGCAGAAATAAGAGACATAATAACCGTCAACAAAGGCAGAAAAACTCCAACCGGAGTCCGGAACAAGAGCAGCAACAAAATCGCGATCAAACCCAGTGCCATCAAAGTGAAGCGCGGAATATTACGCATCATTTCATCTTTCAGAACTCCGGTCATTACCGGAGAACCGGCGACGTTTGTGGGAAATTCCGGAGTGGTGTAACGTTGGACAACGCTTGCTATTGCGGTGGTAAATTCTGTATTTTGCTGCTCCGAGATACGGTCTGAAGGAGCTTCCCCCAATTCTGAAACATCAGCATTTTCCGTAGAATCGGAATCGCCTTCATCTTCAAACATATCCTCTCCAAATTCGGAATCTTCCGTTAGAGTATCTTCTCCCGTAAAAGCATTTGATCGTATGATTACGGTAGTAAAGGTGCCGTCTTCGGAAATCAGCAAATTCTTGTAAAATTTATTGGAGAGTACATCCTTTTTAAGCGCGGCAATTCCGGCTTCATCTTCCGGCCAGTCTTCCAGCAGTTCCTTCACCAGCAATTCATCCGCCTCACCTTTGATGGAAGTCACATTGACCAAACTGATTACTTCGTCCAGATACGGAACCTCGTTTTCCAAATCCTCGTGAAATGCTTTGAGTTGCTCCAAAAATTGACGCTCAAAAACATCCTTTGGTTGGATGGTCACAACCACTACTTCATCACGTCCAAATTGATCGCGGAATGCGTCATACTGCGTCAGTATCGGATCATCCGCTTCAAAAAATGCTTCATTGGATGTATCGATGACTATATTTGGAACCTGCGAAGCCAATGCTCCAAACAAGACCAAAGCCGCCAGAATTACATGCCAACGCCGGGCAAAGACGAAATAACCAAGTTGTTCAAAACGAGCTTCAATTTTTGCGATTATTTTTTTCATAAACTATTGTTGTCAAAGTAGTAAAAAGTAGTCATTCTCTCTGTGTTCTCTGTGTTCTCTGTGGTTAAACACCTTTTACGCAGTTTTTGGCTTTTACAGTCTCATCATTGTTTTTCACTATCATTTATTTTGATATATCATGCGGAACAACTTGGTAACCGCTTTTTCCAAGTCTATGGATGAGTCCAATTTATATTGAAGCATCAATCCCATCAACGCGCCGGTGATGAGTAGCAATAGTCCCGGATCATGTATACCCAAAAGCTGTCCGAACCATTCACGGCGCTTGTTCAGCAACGTCCTTATCTGTTCGGCAACAAGTGGCATTTCCGCGCTCATGATGAGCATTTCCATCACAAATTTGTTGTAATCAGACGTCAGGTGGGGAACGAGTTTCTTTTTGGCAAAAGTTTCAATTTCTTCAGAACCCAAAACTGAAACTTCTCCGGTGGGCGGCACAACAACATTTGCCCCGGATGAGAATGGACGACTTTCTCCATTTGCTACAGCCTGCACCAGTGCGGCCAATAATTCTTCCTTGGAACCAAAATAATGATGTACCAGTCCGTGATTGACTCCGGCATAACGCGCAATCGCCTTGACGGATGTTTTGCGGAAACCTTCCTGCACCAGACATTTCTGTGCGCCTTCCAATAACTTTTTTCTTGTGTCTTGTGACATGCTAATTGTTAGTTGTGTGACTAATTTTTATCTAGTTTAGTCACACGACTAATCTTTGTCAAGATTTTTTCCATTTCCATATTCCCTTTGGTCATCCCTGATTTGATCCGGGACCCAGACACACAATCAGGTTGAGTCCAAAATTTGCAGCAGTTTCCATGGATTCCCGCTTTCGCGTGAATGACAACAATTTATGAATGCATCAAGAATTACGTTCCTTTGTTTTGTGAATCCATATTCCCCTTTGGTCATCCCGGACTTGATCCGGGATCCAGACACACAATCAGGTTGAGACCAAAATTTGCAGCAGTTACTCTGGATTCCCGCTTTCGCGGGAATGACTACAATTTATGAATGCATCAAGAATTACGTTCCTTTGTTTTGTGTATCCATATTCCCATTTGTCATCCCGGACTTGATCCGGGATCCAGGGGAAATCCTTAAATTCATGTCCTCAACACGTTCGGTGAGTTGTTTACTGGATCAAGTCCGAGATGAAAAAATCAAAGTTTCCTTCATTTTTGTTCTATATTTCGCTTTTTTTATGAAAGAGCAAAAAATCTTTCCTTCATTTTTTACCAAAAAAACCTTCATTTTTACCATCTCTGGTAAAAAACGAAGAGTATAAAAATATAAAATCTTGAAATATCAATGCTATAACAAAATTATAAAATTGTCACTTGGCATAGCAAATTTTAATAATTTCTGTAAAATTCTGATACAATAAAAAATTATTTAAATAAAATTAAAACACACTTTTTTGACCAGAAAAGTAGTTGCACTTCTCAGAAAAAAGTATATATTAAGAAAAAAACAGTATTGAAATAATGTCATTCCCGCGGAAGCGGGAATCCAGAAACGTGTAAAAGTCTGAAATCCTTGTTCTCGATCTGATAGGGGGATCGGTTACCGCTTTAGAGGGAAATAAAGAAAACCGATTCTTTTTGACTATTTTCTAGTTCTTCAAGAATTACTTATTTGTTTCTTGACATTATTTCCGGACTATGTGAACTTAAGCCGAAAATTAGTGTCTTTTAGTTTGATTTTACACTTCTTTCCTTTTTGATGGGACTCATCATGCACTCAACTCAACTCAACTCAACTCAACTCAACTCAACTCAACTCAACTCAACTCAACTCAACTCAACTCAACTCAACCCAACCAAACCTTCGCGCCTGAGTTTTTCCACAACTTTTCAAGTCGCAAGTTTTTCTTCCGTTTTTCCGGTTTATCTCCGGAAGCTATTCCCATTATTCTTTGTTGCTCCTTAAGTAATACAACTAGTATTACGTCCACCTTAGAAAAATATTCTGAAGGAAATGTACCACTACAACAGGATAAAGATGAATAAAGTTTTATACATAATTCTCATTTCCCTTTTTATTCTCACTGTCATCTCCTGCAGTAGTAGTGATGATGGTTCTTCCACTACCTCAGACAACACAACCACCGACGACACAACCACTACTACTGATACTATAGTGGACCCCATAAATGAGACAATATGCTAAGGTGTATTTTCAATCAAATGGAGATACCAAATGGGCAGAAAAAAGTACAGCAAGGAATTGAAGGCACGAATCGCGCTTGACGCAATAAAGGGTCAGAAAACGATAGCAGAATTAGCCTCAGAATATGGGGTACATGCAAACCAGATAAGTATATGGAAGAAGCAGTTACTTGATGCCGCTCCTGCGGCTTTTAGCAACGGAAAAGATAAAGACGCGGAGAAGAAAGAGATTGAATGTGATCGTTTGTATCAAAAAGTCGGCCAGTTGCAGATAGAAGTTGATTGGCTAAAAAAAAAGACCGGCTATCTGGGATGAGTGTTTCCGATAAAGCCAAATGCATAGAGGGCAGAAATAAGACGCTGAGTATTAGCCGGCAGTGTGAGCTGTTGCAACTGCCTCGCTCTTCATACTACAGACCCAGATCGTCTCTTGCCGAAGGGCCTGACAATTTGGAACTCATGAGGCTCATCGATGAAGAGTTTCTGAGGCACCCGTTTTATGGCAGCCGTAAGATGAAGGTTTATCTGAACCGCAAAGGTATTCCTGTAAACCGCAAACGGATCCAACGCTTGATGCGTTTGATGGGCTTGGAGTCAGTTGCTCCCAAGCCAAACACCAGCAGACAACGCAAAGGACATAAGGTTTATCCTTATCTGCTGAAAGGGATGACTATTACAGAACCTGATCAAGTGTGGTGCTCAGATATCACTTACATTCGGCTGGCTCACGGGTTTGTTTATCTGACGGCAGTAATGGATTGGGCCAGCCGTTATGTGCTGTCCTGGGAAGTCTCTGTGACCATGGATGATGACTTCTGTGTTAATGCCCTGAAGAGTGCCCTGCGCAAGCATAAGACACCTGAGATATTCAATACAGACCAGGGAGCACAATATACAAGTAAGGCTTTTACCGGTGCATTAAAAGATCATGGCGTTCAAATCAGTATGGACGGTAAAGGGCGCTGTATGGATAATGAAGTGGACCCCAAGTCAAGGACGGTTTATCTCATGAGTTAAGGTGTATTTTTGTTTAGCTTTAAGTTCATTAATCTCTGCCTTTGTCTTTCCCTGGTACGACCTTTCGACTCCCCTTTGACAGGCTCAGGGCGGCGGCTCAAGAACCGTCCGCCGGTATACTTTTCCCGCTGAGGTCTTTCGACTTCACTTCGACTCCACTCAAGAACGGTTTTGTGCTTCTGCCCTGGAGCTTTGAACAAAATCATTTAATGAAACTACACGTATTTTTTCACTCAAAGGGAATGAGCGTTCTGTAGGAGAAATTACTGTCAATGAGTCCAGTTTTAAACTTTCCATGGCGGCATGCATGGATTTTGTAGCCTTTGGATGATCACTATATTTGAACTCAAAGCCTCTTTTTTTACCATCTTGAATGGTCAGCAAGTCGATTTCTGCACCGGTATGAGTTGCCCAGAAATAACAATCTTCTGCAGTAACATTTGTACAGCGAATTACTTCCTCAATTGCAAAACCTTCCCATGAGGCACCCAACTTCGGATGACGGTTTAACTGGTCTCTGTTCTCAATTCCAAGCAATGAATGAAATAAACCTGAATCACGAAAGTAAAGTTTTGGAGCTTTGACTTGTCGTTTGCTGATGTTTTCGTGCCATGATGAAAGACGGCGCACCATGAAAGTTCCGTTAAGCAAATCAAGATAACGCCGTATTGTGCTGTCTGAAGCTCCAAACGATCGACCCAATTCCGAAAAATTAACTATTTGTCCGTGATAGTGCGCCAGCATCATCCAGAATCTACGTAAAGATTGGGGTGGAATTCCGATGCCTAATGCCGGCAGATCACGCTCCAGAAAACTCTTGATGAACTCTTTCCTCCACTGCCAACTGATGCTATTATCTTTCGCCAGAAAAGAGGGGGGAAATCCACCACGTAACCAAAGTCTTTCACTTTTGTCAGTGCTTGTCTCTAAAAGCTGGAATGGAGTTAACTCAATATGAGCTATTCTACCCGCCAATGACTCTGAAGATTGACGAATTAAGTCTCTGGAGGCACTTCCTAAAATCAGAAAATGAGCGCGATTATCCGGAAGATCAACCAAAACCCGTAAAACAGGAAACAGTTCCGGTACTCGCTGAATCTCATCAATAATCACCAGTCCCGACAATTCTCGAAGTACCAGTTTTGGATTTTTCAGTGCCGCAATATCTGTGGGATCTTCAAGATCAAAATGAGTGATTTGTTCAGGAGTCGTCCCTTTTTCCTTCTGAAGAAGCTCCGCATACATGCGTGCAAGAGTCGTTTTTCCACTCTGCCGAGGTCCCAGCAAGGCAACGACCTTGTGAACCAATAATCCTTGTTCGATTTGTTTGAGATAATTTGATCGTATCATTGAAAATTCAATATAACATATTTAATTTTCAATGATTATATTATTTTGAATTTTATTTGTCAAACGAAAATACTTAACAAAATTGTCGGCGTTATTATCTTTGATTCACGTAGGTTGGGCAAAGCAAAAGCCGTAACCCGGAAAATTGATTTGTTTTTCACAGTCTGCGTTACGAGGCAGAGCATCGTAACCAGATGAGATATTTCTCACTTTAAAGATTTGCTGAGGCGGCTGAGATGTTTTTCCCTGAAAGTATCGCTGGTAAGGCTGCGCTGTGTTAAAAAAGTGTCCGGAACTTCCAGATTGAACATCACCGATTCCAGACTCATGGTTGTACGGCGTTTGGTTTGGACATTGGTAACGTGAATTTTACGCGCCACCCAAATCCCCTTTACATTTTCCACTTGACCGATTACGATTTGCTTTACAGGTTTGCCCTGCCTGTCAAATAATAAGGTTTTAAGTACCAAATCCCGTTCCTTATCCACCCACTGGATGGACTTGCTGTAATTACTTTTGTTTGCCCTTTTAAGAGTTGGGAGACTTTCGATGATCCAGCAGGGACGTTTACGGTAGGTTACACTTTTCAAAATTCTGTATTGATAATCCTCTAAATGCCTGGCCTCCAAATCTTCATAACTGATTTCGGAACCAAAAAAACTTCCGCTTTTTGGTTCATCATCATTACCTGAAACAATCCGTTTGATTTTTCTCATGGCTGCCAAATACATCCACTGATCTGATTCCCGTCCCAGTTCCTCGTAATCATACTGCAAAAAGCCGATCCCTTTTTCGCTGACAGGTTTTCGGATAATAGTGATGGATTTAGTATCTTTTTGATTTGGCCCAAAATCTTTACGCACACTGTCAAAGACCTTCACCCGTGGACTTTCTGCGCAAACAAGTCTTTTGTTCTTTTTCACAAATCGGCATGTTGAAAGTTTTTGCCGCGAAACCTCGGTTGTGCCATCGTTACGATCCAGAACTTTTTGCATGATGTTGCGGGCATTTTGCGCATAAACAGGCACCGTACACAAAACCAGCAAACTTGTAATGCAACACAGAAATTTGATTTTAAGTTTCATAAATAATTCTCGTGGCTGATAGAACGCTCAGCTGACCGCCGTTTCCGGATTCACAGATTCCGGCTTAAAGCGCACCTTAAACAGCATGCACATTGAAGGCAGCAAAAATAAATCTGCCAGCAAAGCTGTAAAAAAGGCAATCGCGCTCATGATGCCAAAATTACTCAATCCCTGATGCGAAGACATTAAAAATATCAGAAAACCGATTGAAAGAATGATTGAGGTGAAAGCGATGGCTTGTCCGGTTTCCCTGAAAGCTTTAATAATTCCTTCCTTGATATTACCGTGTTTGCTGACTTCAGTTCGGTAATGGGTCAAAAAATGGATGGTGTCATCAACCGCAATTCCGATTGTGATCGGAGCAACCAGCAAAGTATCGGTGTCGAGCGAAATGCCAAGATAGCCCATGATGCCGAAAATAGTCAGTACGGGAAAAATGTTAGGCAGCAAAGCTACCATTCCAGCACGGTAAGAAGAAAATACAAGCAGCAAAAGCAGGGAAATTACGATCAACGCCAGTCCAAAACTACGGACCTGTGACCAGCTGATGTAATCCGTCATTTGTGAAAGCATGGCCAGTGTGCCGGTGACACGAACCTTAATTTGTGGATAATCGCTTTTCAATTCAGCAAAACGCTCATCCGCGAAATTATGAATCCGGAGGATCATATCATTGTATTCCTGCGAACCGGCATTGCGCAAATTGACAGAAATACGTCCCAGGGAATAATCATCTGTGACCATGCGGCGGCGTTCTTTGGGATTCGCGTTGTTGAACATAAACAATGTGTTGGCCAGAATTCCGGGATCATCCGGAATCACATACATCGAATCCTGTCCCTCGTTGAGAGCCTTAAATGAATCTTTGGTTATGTTGACTAGTGAATTGCTTTTGGTGACCAAATGCGGAAATTCGTTTTTCACAAAAATCTGTAAATCCTCCATGGCCTTCAAGACCCGCGGGTCTTTGAGACCATCCATTTTTCCGCTATTGACCAGTATTTCAGCGCTTCCGGCACCACCCATGAAGCGGTCAACCAAAGCATAAGTCGCACGCAGGGGCTGTCCCTCTTTGATGATATTGACCATGTTGGTGTCGATTTTAACTTTTGTCATACCGTAGGCCAGAATCACCGCAGCCAGCACGAAACTCAAAGTTACTGCCAAAGGGAAACGATAACTCAATGGTTCAACTTTGCGTAAAATATACTGCACAAAATGCATGCGCTGGCCTTCATCGTCCACAAGATGTTTCTTTTTTGTAAGTTTCTCTTTCGGATTTTCGGTATAAGGCGACCAGATGTCCAGCATCAGCGGAAGCACAAAAACGGTGAAAAGGAAGGCAATAAAAACCCCGATTCCGGCAAATAAACCAAAACTTTGAATCGGCTTAATCGGCACAAGTAACAGCGAAAACATGCCGATCATGGTCGTAATACTGGTCAGCAGACAGGCCAAAGCGGTTTTGCGGAAAACGGAGCGCAAGGCTTGTTCATGGGATTCTCCGTGGTTGCGGAAAAACATATATCCCGAAAGAATGTGAACGGTGTCCGCAACACCGATGGCGAGTATCAGAAAAATGATAATATTCAGCATCATTGACATCGTCTCCACACTCCAACCGATCAAGCCGACTACCCAAAGCAGAGTCACAATAATAATCACCAGCGGCCAGACCACTGCGCTGAAGGAACGAAATAAAATCCAAAGCACCACTGCAATCAACACAATCGATAAAGCAGAAACAAGGCCGATTTCTTCGACAATCACATCATTAAAAAAGGCCATCAATGGCGGATTCCCCACAGGATGGAATTCCAGATGTTCGCTGTATTTTGCTTGCTCAAATTTGGCATTAAGAGCACGCATAAATTCCGCATAGTCCGGCATTCCGGGAGTTTCAAATTCCGGAAGCCCACCGGATTGTCCCAGTTCAATCATGGCCACATTTTCGCTGCCGACATCAAAGGAATCTACCTCTTCATCAAATTCTTCAAAACCAAAATTTTCTGCATCGTTTGAGAGTCCTTGTGTGTTTTCGACAAAATCATCGCTGAAAGGTTCGCTTTTGATTTTAGTGCCAAAATCTGTACGGATTATAATTGCGCCATATTCCGTATTTTCCGAAATATAGAGTAAAGGATAATCCGGATGTTCCAAGGCAGTTTTGCGGATTTTTTCACGCTCTTCATCCGTCTGTGGAATTCTGTCACCAATAAAATTACGTGAAATAAGTGCATCCTCTCCTGCTTCCATGTAGGAAACATTAAGAATGGTTTTGACATCAGTGATGTGATCCAGTGGAGAAGTTTCAGCGGAAGGCAGGTAGAGTCGATAATTTAGTAATTCTTCCTGAATTTCCCGGACCAGACGCAAAGATTTTTCTGAAAACACATCGCCGTCCCTGGCTTTGTAGATCACGTAAGCCACTTCGTCGCTGCCGAAAAGTGCACGGAATCGATTCATCTCAAGTTTTGTCGGATCATCATCCTGAAAAAACGAGTCGATCGTCATGTCGATTTTCACGAATGCTCCGCCAGACACGATGAGTAAAGTGAGTGCGATAAACAGGCTCCAGACCCATTTTCGGTGCTGGCGCGCACGATCCGGAAGTTTTTCAAACCAGAGATTTATGCGGTTTAGTAGGGTGCTGATCATGAGGATGTATCTTAAATTGGTTTGTAGCAGACTATTTGAAAATTTAGTGCCTGCTTTTTTATAACTATCTGAAAGCGGCCGCTGATCAGGAACGACCGCAACAGAATGTTCAGTTCATTCAGCTTCCAGGTGGTCTGTATTCTACAGAGCCCGCTGCTTTGATGGCCTCAAGTCCTTCTTCCGCAGTCATCAGTACCGTGGTCTGGATTTTTGATATTGCTCCTCCTGCAGCGGTAGCAATGAGTGCTGACGCAGTACTTACGTTATCCGGACCTTCAGCAATTATACATAAGTCAAACTCACCAAACGAGTAATAGCCGGAAAGGAATTTAACCCCTTTCGCGGCAAACATCTTCCCTACCTGTTCAATCCTGTTCTGAGGATCCTTGATCTGTGCTGCCCAAGCTCCGGACGTGTAGGATGCCTGAATTAAATAATGTGCCATAAAACCTCCTTTGTCATTTGAGAGAAATAAACAATACCCTCGGATTCTACTGTCTCTGAAAAGTGTCAGGGAAAGTAATACCGACAGCCTTCATGAAAAATCTTTCGCAATTTTAACTTCGAAAGATGGTCAATAAAACTGTATTTTACACCTGAAATTCAACTAATCAAGTGAAAAATAGAGATTAATTTCTTGCAGCAGGAAAACAATCTAAACTAGCTTGACAGCTGACACTATCAGCATGAGAATGTCTTATCAAAAAGATGATAATAAAAAATATAAAAAAATTCACTATTAGCGAATTTTCGCTTGTTTATTGTTTTTCACTATAATAACATAGACCCAATCTTTTACTCCACAGCAGCAAAAGTCTGATTCCAGGATATAGCAAAGTGTTTCGGAAAAATCCTAACATGTCAATCGGTAGTTCCCATGTCGAACAATAAAAAAATGCAAAATCTGAATGAAGAATGGTCAAACAATCCACGTTGGAAAGGTGTTGATCGCCCTTATGGATCTGATGACGTCCACAAACTGCAAGGTTCGCTGGTGGTAGAGCACACCTTGGCTCGAGTTGGGGCAGAACGTCTGTGGAATTTGATGCAGGAAAATCCGTATGTAAACACCCTTGGAGCATTGACTGGAAATCAGGCTGTACAGCAGGTTCAAGCTGGACTGAAAGCAATTTATCTCAGTGGCTGGCAAGTTGCTGGTGACGCAAATACTGCCGGAGAAATGTATCCTGATCAGAGTTTATATCCGGTTGACAGCGTGCCTAACGTAGTGCGGAGAATAAACAATGCCCTCACTAGAGCAGATCAAATTGATCACAGCGAAGGCAGGAATGATGTTCACTGGTTCGCGCCTATTGTCGCGGATGCGGAAGCAGGATTTGGAGGTGTTCTTAACGCATACGAGTTAATGAAACACATGATTGAAGCCGGTGCTTCCGGAGTTCATTTTGAAGACCAGCTAGCATCTGAAAAAAAATGTGGACACATGGGCGGAAAAGTACTTGTTCCGACTTCCGAATTTATTCGTAAACTGACTGCAGCAAGACTGGCAGCAGATGTGATGGGAGTTCCAACGATACTCATGGCCAGAACTGATGCCAACAGCGCAAAACTGCTGACGAGTGATGTTGATCCGCGTGACCAGGAGTTTGTTTCGGAAAAGGAACGTACTTCAGAAGGTTTTTTCCGGATCAATGGAGGAATCGAATTCGCAATTGCCCGCGGTCTGGCTTATGCGCCATATTGTGATCTTTTATGGTGTGAAACATCAAAACCGGATTTGGATGAAGCACGTGAGTTCGCTGCCGCAATCCATGAAATATATCCTGACCAGATGCTGGCCTACAACTGTTCACCATCTTTCAACTGGAGTTTGCATCTTGATGCAAAGACGATTGAAACTTTCCAACAGGAAATTGGTGAAATGGGTTATAAGTTTCAATTTGTCACGCTCGCGGGATTTCATGCCCTGAACACAAGTATGTTTGAACTAGCCAAGGGTTACAGTACACGCGGAATGGGAGCTTATTCAGAGTTGCAGAATCGTGAATTTGAACTTGAGAAAACAAAAGGTTTCAAAGCCGTCAAACATCAAAGTTTTGTGGGTACAAGTTATTTTGATGCAGTGCAGAACACAGTGGCTGGTGGAGAATCTTCAACTGCCGCACTGAAGGAATCAACTGAGGCCGAGCAATTCCACCGCGCTGCCTGATTAACGGTTACTTGTTCGCCGTTTGAAAGTGGTTCTGGAGCGGAGCGGAGTTAAATGTTCACTTTGGCTTCACTCTGGGTACGACTTAAAATAGTTTAACTACAGACTAAAGTATGGTTTTGCGGCGTTGCCGAGTGCGGTAACGGTATACAATCACACCGATTATGCCGACAATTAAAGGTACGAGCAGCATGTTCAGCAGGAGTAGTCCCTGACCAAGTTGCTCGATATCCTGTCTCAGAATCTTACGTACCTCCCTTAATTTACGGCGTGCCTGCCGTTCCTCTTCCCGAAATTGCTGAATTTCCTCTTGAACATCCGGAGGCAAAATTACTTCTTTCTGCCCCTTTTCACCAGCGGATTCGAGCAGACTGTTCAGCCGCTGCTGAACTTCATCCAGTTGTGAAAGCAGCTGTCTTTCCTCAGCTTGATGGAGGAGTTGAGCCTGCTTCTGCATGGCCAGCAAACGTGTGAACGGTCGTGAAAAACGTCCACGTGAGCGAATACTCATCAAAGCTTCGTTTCCGGAAAGATGCTCCGCGGCATTGAGCATCAGGTTCAGATTGTCATTTGTCGGTTGGATGATGGTCTGTCCCAGAAAATTTAGTTTCTGTACAGAAAACTGATCCGAAAGAAAATCAACATCACTGAAGAGTAGAATCGAATTACGCACCGCGGCTTTTTTCAGGTGCGTGTGTTTGAGAGCAATTTCTTCCTCATTTTCCTCATCTGTCGCCGAAGCCTGCGGATCCTTTTTTTCTTTTACAGGTTGACCATCCGGAAATGCACTCGAAAAAATTCCTGCAGTAATTGCCATTAAAGCTTTCGTTTCGTTATCAACTTTCATATCCCGTGACAGTTGATCTGGAGCGGAAAATCTTAATCGGAAAGCATCGATCAATCCACTTTTGTCAGAAAGAGAAATCAACGCCGAAAATTCTGTTTTACTCCCGGACGCTTTTTTTAATGATCCGGCTTCAACAAAAAGCAAATTTTCAAGTTGCGCGGTGATCGGATGCTCCTGATCCAGTGATTGGGAACGGAAAGTCATCCACATTGGAAAACTCATTACGCCCTGTCCGGTATTGACTTGAGTCGCGTGTAGATGGTCTCCAACAACTTTGGTTGAGTCATAGTCCACACCCCAGGCCTTGAGCAAGCCCGGAAGGTCACTTGAAATTTGCGGCTGCTGTCCAAACTGATTTTGCGGAGAAGCCATATCAACTCTGGCATTTGGATCCAGCAAAACAACGAGTCGTCCTCCGCGCAGTACAAACTGATCCAGTGCATACTTTAGACGCGGGCTGAAACCTCGTGGATGCAGGACAATCAATAAACTGATATCATCCGGAATTTCTTCGGTTGTCAGCGGCAAATTATCCACTTTTACCGATTTTTCCAATTCACTCAGAAAAACCCATTTTTGCACTGGAGGCTGACCGGGAATAATCGACCTGCCGCCTTGAAGATTAAGCGCACTCAGTACGCCGACTTTTGAAGTTGAAGTGGAACTGACTTTGTGAATGGCTTGAGAAATATCATATTCGAGGAATTCCTGTCTGCGCTGATCAAAATATGGAAGCAGCATTTCCTGATCCAGCATTGAGACAAGCGCACCAAAATAGACCGTATTTCCGGAAGGCAAAGTGATTGTTTTGATTCCATATTTCTGCGCCCACTCTTCTTCCTCAGTATCCGGTTTTGGATCCGAAATTTCCAGAATCACTTTTCCGTTCGAGAGCGCCGCATATTCTTCAAGAAGTTCCTGAACACGTTGCGCATAAGTTTTGAAGTTTGGAGGCAGTTCCGCATTGTTTCTGGAATAATAGAAATTAATCCGGACAGGCTCCTCCAAATTTGACAAAATCTTGCGTGATCCTGCAGAAATTGTGTAAAGGCGCTCCTCGGTCAGATCAAAACGCAAAGGAACAAAAGATGCCATTACATTGATGGCGACTAAGCAAATCAGGAGCAGCACTATACTGCCCAGGGTATTAGATAACGAAACTTCTTTCATTATGTTTTAAAGTTCTAAGTGCTTTCAACAAGTTTGATTCATCAGTAAACAGGAAATGTGCAGGAATCATGATGCTTTGTGCGATTCAAGGACTACCACATTTAAGATCAGCATGATGATGATTATTGAGATAAAATAAATCAAATCTCTCAGATCAACCACACCTCTGCGGATTGCATCATAGTGTGTGGTGAAACTGAACTGGCTGACGAAATCACTGATCCATACAGGGAAAACCGCATTCAGGCTGTCACTCAAAACTCCCCAACCTAACAAAACCAGAACCAGACAAATAACGACGCTCAGGATAAAACTGATAACCTGATTTTTTGTCATTGCCGAAGTACAACTGGCAATTGCCAGATAGGATCCTGCCATCAAAAAGCTTCCTAAATAACCCGTAATTATTGGCCCATTGTCAGGACTTCCTAAATAATGCACGGTTAAAATCATGGGAAATGTGAGTAACAGAGCAATGCCGATAAAAAACCATGCAGCAAAAAATTTGGCAAAGACTGTAGTCGTCATTCTTACCGGAAAAGTGAGCAGCAACTCGCTGGTACCAGTACGGCGCTCCTCTGCCCAAAGACGCATGCCAACTGCGGGAATCAGGAACAAATAAAGCCACGGATGAAAAAGAAAAAAGATTTCAAGACTCGCTTGCTGGGAGTTGTAGAAATTTCCCAGCAAAAACGTGCAGCCTGCATTTGCCGCCAAAAAAATAATGATAAAAACATAGGCCACCGGTGAACGGAAATAGGCCAGCAGCTCGCGTTTGAAAATTGGATAAAATCCATTCATGGTAAATTATTTAATTTTTCAGTTGATGGAATTTTGAAAATTTAGGTCTGTCAGTTTAACTTTGTTTTCCCGTAGTAAGCTCACGAAAAACCTCATCCAGCCGACCAAGACTAACATTAAAATGCTCGATGGGAATCTGCTGAGAAAATAAATACTGTTCTAACTTGAGTGCAATCGATTCTTTATTTTGGGGATACAAACGCATAGTAACCAGATCCTTTCGCTTTTCCGGAAGACGTTCAACAGAGTAAACAAAATCAAGCTCATTAAAATCCTTCAGCAACTGTTTTGGATCAGCGCCATTTACACTCACCTTGACAGAGTTACGGTAAAGTGATTGAGATTTCAATTCATCAGGTGTTCCGTATCCCACTACTTTTCCTGCAGAAATGATCATGGCACGTGTACAAACTGCTTCAACTTCCTCCAAAATATGAGTAGAAATCAAAATAGTACGCTCCTCACTTATACTACTGATTAGTGAGCGCACTTCATGCTTTTGATTTGGATCAAGTCCATCCGTCGGCTCATCAAGAATCAGCACCGGCGGGTCGTGAAGCAAAGCTTGCGCAAGGCAAGTACGTTGTCTAAAACCCTTAGAGAGAGTCTCAATCATTTGATTTTTGACCTCTCCCAGTGCAGTCATTTCAATCACAATGCTGACTCGTCTTCTAAGTTCCTTTCCGCCGTAACCTCTAATTTCGGCAACAAAGTTTAGAAACTCTCCAACCATCATTTCGTCATAGGAAGGAGCGCTTTCCGGAAGGTATCCGATTTGGGCACGCACTTGAAGCGGATTATCCAAAATGCTGAATCCGCAAATTTCCGCAGTACCTGAACTCGGCGGAATAAAACAAGTCAGCATTTTCATGGTTGTTGATTTGCCTGCACCGTTTGGTCCAAGGAAACCCAGGACTTCACCCCGTCGTACTTCAAATGAAACTTGATCGACTGCTGTGAAGTTGTTAAAATTTTTGCTCAGTGCATGAACACGAATCATAAAAATACTATAAATTACTATTGGTTTAAAGTTGTGAAGATTGTACATAAGTCTATAACTTGGTGCGATTTGTATCAAGATAAAATACAAATTGCTGTACTATCATTAGGACGCAAATTAAAAAACGGATACCTGAATGAGTAAGAAAATTTTGCATCCTGAACCCTCAAAATCTAAAAACACAGTTGATGTTCCTTTAGTTAATCCGGAGTTGGAAGGAAGCTCTTTCTGCTGGGAAAGTGGAGAGGTCGGGATCCTTTTGATACATGGCCTCACCGCGACAACCGCGGAAGTTCGCCCACTGGCAAAATGTTTCCACGACGCGGGTTTTACTGTTTCAGCAATCTTGCTGCCGGGACATGGAACAAGCCCAGAAAATCTAAATCAAACTTCACGTAAAGAGTGGATTGCTGCCTGCGAAAAAGCTTATCTTGAATTGAAAAAAAAATGTTCAAACATTATTGTGGGAGGCGAATCCGCTGGTGCTTTGCTTGCTCTTCATTTAGCAAGTGAATATCCTGAAATAAAAGGGATTATGCTTTATGCACCAGCAATGAGATTGGCCTCATCACGGCTGCGGATACTTCTTATGATTGTTGCTTCGTTTTTCATTTTTGCTGTCCCCAAAAAAAGTGGTGAAGACAGAGGCGGAATGCCCTGGCAGGGTTACAAAGTAAATCCCCTAAAGGTTGCTGTGCAACTACTTAAATTACAAGCTGAAATAAAAAAACGTCTTTCTCGAATTTATCAACCGATTCTGCTTTTCCAGGCAAATTTGGATGAAACCGTTGATTTAAAAAGCGGCGAAATGATTTTTGAAGGTGTTCAGTCTGCTGTCATTGAATCTCATTGGATGGAAAAATCCGGACATGTTGTCATTCTCGACCGGGAATTTGAAGAGGTTTCTGAAATTTCATTGAAATTTGTTAAAAAAATATTTCAGTAGTCACCCTCAACACCTTTTTTCTTGAGGTCAGATTTTTATGTGCTAAACTGTGCGACAAGAAAAATATTCTCTGAAATACAGTGCACCTCATTTTTAAGCAAACAGCGTGATAACATGAAACCAAACAATTATTCTAATTTCGTAGAAGTTGCTCGGCAAAGGGCGCTGGAACATCCTGAAAGAGACTGTGTTATTTTCCTGGAAGATGGAGAAAATAAGGCTGTCGGCGGCGGAACTTCGGCTTCTATGACCTATCAGGAAAATGATCAGGCTGCGTGTCAGGTTGCTGCGATCCTGCAAAAACGTGGAATTAAGCAAGGTGAGCGTGTACTTATTATTCTGCCAAACAGTTTGGAATTCGTCAAAATATTTTACGGTTGTTTGTATAGCGGAATACTCGCTGTTCCCTTGTCTGAACCTGCGGGACCGCAAAATATGGCGGCTTATCTGGAAACGTTTTTGCCGACTCTGAAAGTCAGCAAACCGAGTTTGTTGATTGCAACTTCTTCAATGGTGGCTTTTTTACGCAATCAACTACCTCCGGAACTGCAAGCGGTTTTTGCCGGACTCGAAATTGCGACTGATAAGGAAATACTCGCTGAAACTTCCGCAGAATATTCCGCTCCTGAAATTAGTGCGGACGATACCGCCTATTTACAGTTCACTTCCGGAAGCACCGGAACACCGAAAGGTATTATGATCGGGCACTGTAATTTGATGGTAAATTTGGAAGAAGCCCGTAAATTTATGCAGCTTGAAGAGGAAGACGGAACCGCCGTTTGGCTACCGCTGTTTCATGATTTTGGTTTGGCTGCGGGACTGATGGGAGCGCTTTATTCTGGAGGTTTCACGGTTTTGATGACTCCCGCACATTTCATCCGCAAACCTTTGCGCTGGCTTGCCGCAATGTCAAAATTCAAATGCGCACATAGTTATGTCCCGCCCTTCGCACTGGATTTATGCCTCAAAAAAATTTCGGATGATGAACTGAATCAACTCGATTTGTCCTGCATGGTTTCTGTAACAGACGGTTCTGAACCTGTTCATTATTTGCCAACCAAAAAATTTAATGAGCGTTTTTCTGCATGTGGTTTAAAAGCGGATGTTATTCGTCCCGGATTTGGAATGGCGGAAATTGTGATTATGTTTTCCGGTAGCAAAACAGGACTGCATGGACTTTGTGTGGATAGGCATGTTTTGGAAAAAGAAGGACGAGTCAAAGTCCTGAACGACGATGCTCCGGATACAGACAAAAAGATGCTGGTCAATTTGGGATCAGAAATGGACGGTCATGAAATTGTAATCAAAGGTACAGAAAATCAAGCGCTTCCAGAAGGAGAAATTGGTGAGTTGATGGTTAGCGGCCCCTCCGTTGCCCAGGGATATTATGAAAACAAACAGGCAACCGAAGAAATTTTCCGGCAAAAGATTAAAGGCAAAGAACAACCATTTCTGGCCACCGGCGACACTGCTTTGCTCTGGAAAGGCGAACTATATTTTGCTGGCAGAATCAAAGATATCATCATCATCCGCGGACGTAATTATTATCCGCATGACATCGAACAGGTTCTTTCACGCATAGAAGAATTACGCCCTGGATGCTTGATGGCTTTTGCATCTGGAGGCGAAAACGAGTCGGAACATTTGGCTGTTGCAGTTGAAATTCGCGCGGATTTGATTAAAGACATGGATGTTTTCCGCAAATATGTTTTGACTACCATTGATCAGCAAATCATTGAAATCATTGGGAAACATTTTCAGATATCACCTAATGAGCGCCTTTTCCTGGAACCGGGCACTATTGCCAAAACATCCAGCGGAAAAATAAAACACCTTCGCAACCGTCAAACTTTTGCAGAAGAAAAATTTGCGGGACTCATTGAACGTGTTTCCAGTTCCGACGACACAGATGATTTTGTTGCTGAAGAAAACTCACCCTCGTTAGAGGCAGAACTGGTTGCGCTTTTCAAAAAAGTTGTTTCTCTGGAACCGGATTTGGATCAGCCGATTTTGGATTGCGGCGCAGACTCAGTGGTGATTGTGGAGTTTGTTGATCAGGTGGAAACAAAATACGCAGTCAGTCTTGAAATTGAAGATGATACAAACTTAAGGGATATTATTGGACAGGTTAATACAAATTAGAGGATATTTTTGTTTAAAGGTTGTTGTAATTTTAGAGTAATCTAAAACACAAATGCTTTGTCATGTCTAAGACTTGGAATACGGGTTCGCGCGGAATTAACCTCTTCCAGATTTATATTTACATTGATAAACCCTGAATCTGCTCCTCCATCAGCAAGTATTTCCCCCCATGGATTTATGATCAGTGAATGTCCGTAGCCTCCTCCTCCGCCTTCAACCTTGCCGACAGCACACGGCGCAACCACAAATGCACCGTTTTCTATGGCACGCGCTCTGTTGAGCACATGCCAATGAGCCTCTCCTGTTTTTTTTGTAAATACCGCAGGGACAAATAATATCTCTGCGCCTGCTTTTGATAAATCACGATAGAGATGGGGGAAACGTAAATCATAACAGATTGTCTGTCCGAGGCATCCAAAAGAAGTTTTGCAAATTACGGCCTTCTCTCCGCCTTGAACAGTTGCACTTTCAAGATATGATTCTTGTTCCGACAGTTTTATATCAAACAAATGAATTTTGTCGTAGCGGCTGATGATGTTTCCAAAATCATCAATGATGTAACTGCGATTTAAAATCTTTTCCGCAGAACTTTTTATAGCAATTGATCCAATCAGCAAATATTTCTTCCGGTTTTTTGCAAAGTCCCTGAGGCCTTTTAAAACAGGGTGATTCTCCTCAGTTGCAAATGGTGGAGCAAACGCGGAACCTTCAGTTTTCAGGCCACCGCAATATTCCGGAAGAGTTAGGAAATCCGCACCGGCTGCTACGGCGTCTTCCGCAAGCGCTATTGCTTCATCAAGAGCTGATTGAAAATCAGGTCTAGGACGTGTTTGCAGACATGCGATATTGAACTGTCTTTTTGAGTTAATCATGTTGAATTGCTTTCAATAATTTTTTAAAATCATCAGGAAACGGGGCTTTGCATTCAAGCCATTCTCCGGAAACAGGATGCTCAAATCCTAGTATTTCCGCATGCAGGGCTTGACGGTGGAAATTGGTAATTATTATTCTTAATTCTGCGGATACATCGGCAAGTTTTTTAAGGGGCGATTTTCCATATTGCGGATCACCAATCAGCGGATGTCCAATCGAAGTCAGGTGAACACGAATTTGGTGGGTACGTCCTGTTTCCAGACGGCAGGCCAATAATGCGGAAAATTCAAAACGCTTTAAAACACGCCAATGTGTAACAGCGTGTTTTCCCTTTTTAATTTCTCTTTCTTCAGAATCATCATTTTCTATGATTGAAATATCCTTGCGCCGTACCGGATGGCGTCCCAAGTATGCTTTGACAACACCATGTCCTTTTTGCGGAACGCCCCAAACCAGCGCTTGATACTGGCGTTTGACCGAATGCTGCTTAAACTGATTTGACAAGTGCAAATGGGCTTCATCTGTTTTTGCAACCACCAAAACTCCGGAAGTGTCTTTGTCAATCCGGTGAACAATTCCGGGACGCAACACCCCGCCGATACCGGAAAGATCCTGACAATGATGCAGAATGAAATTAACCAGTGTTCCGGAAGCATGTCCGGCAGAAGGATGAACGACAACTCGCGCTGCTTTGTTGATGACTATTAAATGTTCGTCTTCGTATAAAATATCCAGCTCTCCCTTTTCCGCAAGAATTTCCGTTGTTTCCGGAGGAGGAATAGTAAGCGAAATTTCTTGGCCTGTACGAACTTTCCGGGAAGGCGACAATTCAGGTTTTCCGTTGAGTAAAACATTTCCGGACTTCAAAAGCCGCTGCGCCTGCGCACGTGAAATAATTGCAGCAAACGAGGTCAGCAGTTGATCCAGACGCATTCCGTCTTCTGTTCCTTGTATTTGGTGCTTAAGATTGATTTGCATTTATCGTTATTTCATCTACATGGATGTACAAAATTTACAGGATTTATTCTTGTTATTGGCTCTTGAAGTGGTCTCCAAGTCAAGGACAGTTTCTCTGATGAATTAAGGTGTATTTTACTTTTGTCTTTCTTTTGTGACGCAGAGCGTCTTAGCTTCATTCCCACGCAGAGCATGGGAACGATTTATGGGAACGATTTAAGGCTCTGCGTCCTGTCTTCTAAACCATTAAATCGTTCCCATGCTCTGCGTGGGAACGCCTAACTGACGCTCTGCGTCCCTGTCTTCTAACCATTTAAATCGTTCCCATGCTCTACGTGGGAACGCCTAACTGACGCTCTGCGTCCATACTCTACATCGTTCCCATGCTCTGCGTGGGAACCCCTAACTGACGCTCTGCGTCCTGTCTTCTAACCATTTAAATCGTTCCCATGCTCTGCGTGGGAACCCCTAATTGACGCTCTGCGTCCTGTCTTCTAAACCATTCAAACTCAACAATCCCTCGAGCCCCAAATAATTTCTTGCACTTGAATACCGCCAATGATCAGGCTGATCAACATATCCCCTCTTCACAGGATTATTGTGTATATATTCCAACTTTGCACGAAACATCTTTTCACTCACTATCATTTCCGGATGTGAACCTTCTTGCCAGACCTGATAATTTCTATTTTTCTTGTGTTCACTTTTATAATAGTTCAACTGTTTAAGCAGAGAAAAGTGTTTTTTCTCCTCCAAATAATCCACAATTTGTCGTGCAGTAAATGATTTAAAATTACCAATTTCTTTGGAGAGTTCGGCAGAAGAAGCAAGTAAGTGAAGATGGTTTTCCATGATTACATAAGCAAATAGTTTTAACCTTTGCTGTTTTTGGAGAAAGCTTAATGAATCCAGCAACAGTTTTGCAATGTTGGGATCACTGAACAGTGGAATCCAGTTCACAACAGTACAGGTTAAAAAATGAGGCGATTCATTGATAACAGAAAAGCGGCTGCGTCCCATTTTACTTTTGTCTTTCTTTTGTGACGCAGAGCGTCTTCGCTTCATTCCCACGCAGAGCATGGGAA
>Ga0208335_1000097_pt1 | contig 37032 bp, 27 predicted proteins | sample DeeseametaMP0759_FD_184202 | JGI IMG/M metagenome (GOLD analysis project Ga0208335, IMG submission 184202) | Marine microbial communities from the Deep Atlantic Ocean - MP0759 (SPAdes) | ecosystem: Environmental > Aquatic > Marine > Oceanic | place: West of Cape Town, South Africa, South...
ACTCTCTCGAGTGGCAGCATGACTATCTCGCTGACCACATTGAGTTATGCTAGCGAGGCCGGTCTAACCCTCGACACGCCTTCGGCGACGGGAGTTGACCTGGAGACATCTGGTGGCTACACATCGTTCGGTAACTTCGGAACCTACACCTGGACATATTCCGAGGTCGGCGACTACACAATCTACCTGACTGACAGTTGGGGCGATGGTGGACAGAGCGTGACCGTTATGTCAGTGGAAGGAGACCAGTTCCAGTTCGACTACGAGGCATGGGACGACACTGATGGCGACGGATTGACTGACTATATCGATCCAAACTCGACAGCATACTCATATGCTACAGATCAGCTATGCGGCACCTCAACTGGTGCCAGTGGTGGAACCAGCGGACAGGCAACTGCCTCAGGAAACTTCCTGACTGTAACCAGTTTGGATGACGACTCTAACGCAGACGGCTATGAAGATGCAGAGTGTACCTTCACATTGGTCGCAGGAGATACAATGGACATACTAATCCAGACTAAAGGATACGGTGGAGAAGGCGGAGTGATAGTCACTGATCCTAGTGGCACATCGACAACCTTCAGTGGATTCAGTAGCTATAGCTTCTACACACTGAACTCTGATGGATCTAAGGTACTGCAAGGAGCTTACTCGAACTCCGGTTCAACAACCTCCAGTCCTGCATGGACTGTAGCTGGAACTTACACCATCAACTACTACGATACGTGGGGAGATGGTTGTAACCCATCCGGTTTCTCTGGAGATTGCTGGGTACAAGCTAGCACTACATACATCACAGGAACAGTCGCTCCTTCAGTCACAACTGCTGGAACCGTTCTCGACTTGGATGACGATAACGATGGTTACTCTGATCTTGATGAAACAACCAACTGTGCTATTGGTGGATCCTACGATTCATCAAGCCTACCGCTGGACGCAAGCAGCATGCCTGACGATATGGACGGCGACTTCATCTGCGATGCGCTTGACAGTGACCGTGATGGTGATGGCTACGCTAACGCTGCCGATACCTTCCCAGACGATATCTCAGAATGGGTCGACACAGATGCTGACGGCACTGGTGACAATGCCGACACCGACGATGATAACGACGGAACCTTGGACATTGACGATGCTTGGAGCCTCGACGCTTGTGCCGACACAGATTCGGATGGCGACGGCCTCCCAGACAGCATCGTTGACGGCTGCACAACCACGCTGACCGAGGATCAGGACGACGACAACGACGGTTATGCCGACAGCGAAGACGCCTTCCCGCTCGACGACGCGGAATGGCACGACACGGATGGCGACGGAATCGGCAACAATGCCGATAACGATGACGACGGCGATGGAGTCAACGACGGAGCTGACGTCTGGCCACTCAACGAGTGCGCTACGACCGACACCGATGGCGATGGCATGCCTGACTCGACGACGATGAGCCCATGTGGCGCTACAATCGATGCGACCTCATTCGAGGGTGCGAGCGCCGGCGGTCAATACACCGATACCGGTGACTCCACGGTCGATCACACTCTGGCGAACAACGCCGGTGAGGCTGACGTCAACTTCAGTCCGACCACCGACGACGGCTTCGAGTCTGGTGACTTCACGGGAGTGTCATGGTCTAACGATGCGACATACCCATGGGCAATCGACAGCACTTCGACCAACAGTGGAACGTACTCTGCGATGAACGACGCTGTACCAGCTGGCGGTGGTACTGGTGACCTCTCGCTAACCATCGATACTGTCTCTGGCGACATCAGCTTCGCATACCGAGCGAGCGTTGAGAGCGGCTGGGATTACCTACGCTTCTATGTCGATGGCACACTCGATGCTCAGTGGTCAGCTACAGATACCGGATGGAACAGTCATTCGACCTCTGTCTCAAGTGGTACCCACACCTTCACGTGGAGATTCTACCGCGACAGTTGCTGCAGCGGCGGCGCTAACACGGTCTGGATCGATGACATCACCATCCCGACCAGCTCAGAGCTGGGTTACACTGCGAGTTACATCAGCACGGGCGGAGTAGGTCTGACCGACGGCGATTACTTCGGCGTCACGGATTACGCAGGGACTGTCAGCAGCTTCACCGATGGCAGCCAAGGCTACCAGATGTCTGACACCGACGGAATCGTGCAACTGACATTCGGTAGCGTCGATGCCTCGGTTGATTCAGTATCCATCGACCTCTTCATCCAGAGCACCGGATGGGAGAGCGCTGACTACATCACGATAAGTTACGTGGGCGCGACCTCAACGGTCACTCTCTTCGATACAAACGGCTATGATATCGACCTCGACTTCCCGACTTACGAGGGCGTCTGGACAACTCTGTCTGGCGACCTAACTGGCGTGGGTTCTGGTAACCTCGTTGTCGAGTTCGCTTCGAACTCCGGTTCAGAGGCGATTTACCTCGACAACGTGATCTTCCTGTCGGATGGAATCACCGTTGATGATGACGACGATAACGACGGCCACTTGGATGTGAACGACGATTGTCCACTCGACGCTAACGAGTACATCGACACAGATGGCGATGGATATTGTGACGTGCAGGACACCGACGACGATAACGACGGAGTCTACGACTTGAACGACGCGTTCCCGCTCGACCCGAATGAGACAGCCGACTGGGACGGTGATGGAATCGGCGACAATGCTGACCTCGACGACGATAACGACGGAGTCAACGACGACGTCGATGCTCTACCAAACAACCCGGACGAGTGGGAGGACTTCGACGGAGATGGTGTTGGAGACAATGCTGACCTCGACGACGATAACGACGGGGTCAACGACGAAGACGACGCCTTCCCGTACGACAGCACGATGTCTGTTGACACGGATGGCGACGGAATCGCCGACTACACCTCTCCAGCCGTCTTCCAGGGCGACTTCGAGAGCGGCTCACTCGGCGGTGGCTGGTCCACAAGCGGTAACGCTAACTGGTTCGTCCAGAGTACTACCGTGATCAGCGGCTTTTACTCTGCTGAGTCTGGAAATATTGACAACAACATGAACTCTTGGTTGTCAATCACCGTGCAGAACATGATCAACGATACCGACACCGATGCTGACGGAATACCCGATATGGCTTCCATGAGCTTCGCTTACTCGGTGTCGACTGAGGCCGGTTGGGATTACTTCCGCTTCTGTGTCGATACTGTCTCCTGTACGCGAACATCCGGAACTCAGGGATGGGCTGGAGTTGTTACTGGTACTCACACAGAACTTGTGACTGCTGGTACCCACACCTTCCACTTCGTCTACTTCAAAGACAGCAGTGTCAGCAGCAATGACGACACGGTCTGGATTGACGACGTCACAGTATCGTGGCCATGGTACCAGTACAACCTCGACACCGACGACGATAACGACGGTGTGTTGGACGATGACGACCTGGATCCAGTGGACCCGTGTGTCGGCATCGACACCGATGGCGACGGCTTTGCTGACGTGCTCGGTTCGACCCAGCTGAATGGAACGGCCTGCGACCCAGCGGACTACACCATCGACGAGGACGACGACGACGATTCGTGGAGTGACGCGGATGAGGCAACCTGTGGATCCGATCCATTGGTGGCCAACTCGACACCTGACGACAACGACGGCGATGCGATCTGCGACGTGATGGACTCTGATGACGACAACGATGGCGTCGATGACGACACCGATGCCTTCCCAATGGATCCGAGCGAGGTCGCTGACTTCGACGGCGATGGAATCGGCGACAATGCCGACGTCGATGATGACAACGACAACGTCACGGATGGCCTCGATGCCTTCCCGAACGACGCTAGTGAGACTGTCGACACCGATGGTGATGGTACCGGCGATAACGCAGATACCGACGACGATGGTGACGGTGTCGACGATGTCAATGACGCCTTCCCGCTCGATGCGACTGAATGGGATGACACCGACTCGGATGGCCTTGGAGACAACAAGGACCCAGACGACGACGGTGACGGCGTGGCTGACGTGGCCGATCCGTTCCCACTGGATTCATCCGAGTGGGCTGACGATGACGGCGACGGAATCGGCAACAATGCTGACGACGACGACGATGGCGATGGCTACCTCGACAACGAGGATGCGTTCCCAGAGGATCCCTCCGAGTGGATTGATTCCGATGGCGACGGTCAGGGTGACAACTCTGATGCTGACGACGACGGTGATGGCATCAACGACGGAATCGACGAGTTCCCGATGGACTCCACCGAATGGATCGACTCAGATGGTGACGGCATTGGAGACAATGCCGATACTGATGATGACGGTGATGGCGTACTCGATGTCGACGACGCCTTCCCCAGCAACCCTGCTGAGTGGGCTGACTTCGACGGCGATGGCGTCGGCGACAATCAGGATTCTGATGACGACGCTGACAGCGAACCGGACGTCACCGATGCCTTCCCATACGACGGCAGCGAGTGGGATGATACCGACAACGATGGAATCGGTGACAATGCTGACGACGACGACGACAATGACGGTTACTCCGACGCTGACGAGGAAGCCTGCGGAACCAACACTCTGGACGCAGACAGCATCCCTGCTGACTTCGACGGAGATGGAATCTGCGACTCGATAGACGACGAGATCTCTGACGTCGATGATCGCGACACGGAGCCAGTCACTGGACTCAATCGCGCGAGGGAGAAGTTGCCAGGATTCACTTCGATCATCGCCAGTCTAGCACTCCTCGGAGCAGCCCTCGCGGGCCGCCGCAAGGACGACTGAAGCTATTCAGTCGACGAAAACCCCGGGCCGGGGGCAGCATCCCTCGGCTCGGGACCCTAACACTCTGGCAGATGCTGTTTCGAGCTTGAGTCACAAGACTCAGCAAACGGCCGCACAATCATCATAAGACAGGCCGGCCGGCTTGTCGTGTAGGTGGTAAGATGCCCGGCACAGCACGAGTAGAGATTCGCACGTTGAAGGTTGGTCGCTATGTTGCGATCGAAGACAGCGCCTACAAGATTCTCAGCATCTCCAAGTCGAAACCCGGGAAACACGGCAGCGCCAAGGCGAGATTGGAGTTGGAGAATCTGTTCACCAAACAGAAGCGCTCACACGTCGGAACGGTGACCGATACGATTCAGGTTCCAATCCTCGAGAAGGGTTCGGCAATCATCACCCATCTCGAGGGCGAGGAGGTCCACGCGATGGACACCAAGACCTACGCCAGTCTGATTCTGCCCATCGACACGAGCATGAAGCTCGATCCTGGTGGTGAAATCCAGTGGGTCGAAGCCATGGGTCGCTACAAGATAACCCGTGATCATTGACATCGTGTTCACCGCGCTACCGCTTCTTCTCCAAGTCGTGCTCCACGATATGCCACCCCCTGCTGCTTTGATGGGCTGCGGCCTCAGTACGCAGGAGAAGTATAAGCGACCTCTGAGAGACCGACGCAGCGAGTATTGCTTATGTCGGACCCTCAGCGCTCAGCCTATCGGCAACCGGTCACTCCCTCCGGACTCGAAGCTATCGAGAAAGGCACCCTGACCTGGCTCGACGAGGACATGTACAACAACCTCAACACAGGTGTCCTCGAACAGTACCTCGAAGAGAAGAATCTGAGGGATTCCTTCGAAATCAGTCATTGGGATACGAAGAAGGTCCTCATCGGGATATTAATCGGGGCCGTCTTCAGTGGTGTCACCGCTTACATCGGCCTCAAGATCGGCCTCGCGGTCTCCGCCGCTTGGTACGTCGCCTACCTGCTCGGAATGGCCTTGCAGTGGTCGCCATCCGAGGTCAACATCTCAACCTCGGCGACAACCGGCGCGACCAACGCCTCGATCGGCTTCATCTTCACATTCCCAGCGATCTTCCTGCTTTCCTCTTCTGAAAAGTACAAACTCGGTGATGTCTTTCTGATAACCTCGGTCGACACCTTCCAGATAGCATTCATCGGCATCATCGCCAGCATGTTCGCCGGTTTCCTCGGAGTGATGTATTTCATCATCTTCCGACGCGTCTGGCTGGTCGAAGACCCACTGCCGATGCCCGGCTTCGAAGCCACGCTCAAGATGCTCGACATCTCCGCAGACGTCAGCACAGGAGCGGCCGAAGCGGCCCGCTCATCGCTCAAGACCGTTGGAATCTGGACAGTTCTGACGATGGCATTCATGTTCGTTATCGATTATCCAATCAAATGGGCCAACAAGATGGCCCACATCCCCAGCAGCCTCGCGGATTGGCTGGCGATGTCGCTCTCGGGAGACGACTGGGGCGTCGCCTCGATCTATACCGAGCGCTGGATTCACCAACCCAGCCGGCTCAGTGATGGTCACGCCGTTGGCAATGGCATCACCATGTACGAGCCAGGTAACCCATTCTCTTACACATTTTTAGGCATCGAACTCAGCCCGACATTACTCGCGATCGGATGGTTCATGAAATTCCGAGTCGCGTTCCTCGTCAACCTCGGCTCGATTGTAGCATGGTTCTACCTCATCCCTCTCGCAGTCTGGATTGATGTCCCGATCTATGACCCAGCTGTACCGATGCCCGGTGGCGGATACGGCGGTTATGTGCCAGTCACCGACTATCCGTTTGCGCAATGGACGGCATTCTCGAGTATCGTGCGCACCGTGGCGATTGGAGCGATACTCGGAGGAGGCATAATCGGTCTACTCAAGATGGCACCCACTTTCAAGGGGATTTTCGGCGATATCGCGAGTGCATTCGCCGGCGAGAAGGGGGAGGAGTTCATCGAAGGTAAGGGCTGGTACGAGTGGCCTCTGGCTCACATTCCAGTCTTCATGGGCATCGCTTTCATCGCCATGATAATCATCTTCGCTTTAGGCGGATTCCCGGTTCTCCCCTCGGTCATCTTCGCGGTCATCCTGCTCACCACGACCTTCCTTCTTGGCGCGATTGCTGTTCGCGTGATGGGCGAGACCGGCATCGAGCCGGTCTCGGGAACCTCTTTCATCGTCTTGTTGTTGTTGCTGCTGATCTTCTTGAATGTCGATGTCGGGCTCGACAAGGAGCAATCGGTGCTGATCGCTCTTGTCGGAACGACTGTTTTCGGTTCGGCGATCTCAATGAGCGGAACCGTCGTCGGCGATTACAAGAACAGTCTCTACATCGGCAATCGGCCTTATCACATCTCCAAGGGCAACATCATGGGTGTTGTTCCCGGTGCGATTCTGGGGGCGGCTGTTGCGATCTTCTTGTCGAAACTGCTTGCCGATGGCAGCATCGATCTTTTGGCTCCTCAGGCCAATGCCTTCGCGACGTTCACCATCATCCTGGCTGAGGGGCAGGGCAATTGGAGTGCGCTGTTCATGGGTTTCGCTCTGGGTGCTTTCGTTGAATGGGCTACTGGGATGGGCACCTCCTTCGGGCTGGGGATGTATCTGCCCACGCCTATGACCTTCCCGATGCTGATAGGCGGATTCGGTCGGGATTGGTGGGAGAAGAAGAAATTGGCACCGAAGGTCGAGGCGATTCGATTGAAGGAGGGGTCTGCTGCGTCGGAGAAACAGCGGGCTCTGATGCTGCTATTCACTTTCATGATCGCTGCAGGGGCGTTGACCGGCGAGGCATTCTATGGCGTCGAGGCAGCCATCCTCGCAGTTCTGGATGAGCAGTCGATCGGTGCGCAATCATGGTGGCCGGCGGGACGGTTGATTGGATTCCTGCTGCTGAACGTCACTCTCGGATTCATCATCTACCTGCTCTTCCGCTCGGCTGGGATCATCGGTGTTGGGTCTGAGGATGAGGGAGACGACGGTGGCGATTCGGGTGGCTCTGGTGGCTCTGGCGGTGGCAGCGGTGCACCTGCGGTCATCGATGCGGAGTTGGCTGATTGAGTGCTGATACTGAAGTGACACCGGCTTTCGCTTGGGTGATTCTCGCAGTAGCGTTGTTCGCGGTGTCGAGTGCGGGCGCGGTCTTCGAGTTGATCGAGGAGATTGCACCCGTGACCAAAGCCGCGTGGCGGCTGCAGGCGACTGCAGTCGTGCTGCTGCCGGGCTTTCTCTGGCAGTACGCACGCGCCGATGGCGAGATGCGGCAGCGCTTCTCGGGCTCAGCCTCGATTCTGGCCGTCTCGGGGGTCTGTCTGGCCGTTCATTTCGGTTCCTGGCTGATGTCTCTCGAGCTCACGACGCTGACCCACAGTCTGCTCTTCGTAACGGCTCATCCGCTGGTCATAATCGCTGGATTGTGGTTGTTGCGCCGGCCTGCGAGTCGGACTCAGACCGCCGGCGCCCTGGTCGGCTTCGTGGGGGCTGGCGCGGTGATTCTCGGGGGGGGAGCCGAGGCTGGAGTGAGTCTCTGGGGTGATTTCCTGGCTTTCGTCGGCGCCGTCGCAGTCGTAGGTTATCTGGCAGCAGGCAGAGCTCTGCGAGCCTGGATGCCACTGTTCCTCTATGCTTTCCCAGTGACTCTGGTCGCCGCTGTTCTGTTGACTATGTGGGCGGTCGTGCAGGAGGGTGCCAGCCTCGGGTTCGGTGAGATGTCCGGTGCATTCGGTTGGCTCGGTGCGGCTTGGTTCGCCTATGTCGCCTACCTTGCTCTAGGTCCTGGATTGGTTGGTCACACGGGGATAAACGCTGTACTACGCTGGATTCCACCGCTGGTCATCTCGATGGTTCTGATCATGGAACCGGTCATTGGCTCCCTCATCGGATGGATGCTGGGAGTTGATGTGATACCCGGTGCTTGGACGCTTCTGGGTGGTGCTGGAATGATCGCGGGGCTGATTCTGGTTACCCTTGAGAAGCACTCGGAACAAGAGACCGTTTGATGTATGAGTCGCCTGTGGCTGGGTTGTGAATAGACCGGCGCTGTTTCTGACTAATGACGACGGAATCGAGGCGCCGGGCTTGATTCGGCTCGTCGGGGCTCTTCACGCGCGCGGCTTTCCTATCGTGGTCATGGCGCCGGCGCGGGAACAATCCGCTTCAGGGATGCGGTTGTCGCTGCGCCACGACCTCAGATTCGTCGAGCGAGACGATCTGGCGGCTGTAATCCGCCAAGAAAATGGTCCTGCCTTGCGGATGTTCTCGCTCGATGGTACCCCATGTGATTGCGTCATCGTCGCTCTCGATGGTGGGTTGGCTCATTGGACCCCCGACATCCAACCTGCTCTCTGTGTCTCGGGGGTCAATCAGGGGCCGAACCTATCTGTCGATGTGATGCATTCTGGGACTGTCTCGGCGGCCCGTGAAGCTGGACTCTACGGCATGCCAGCCCTGGCTTCGAGCCTCGCTACTTACGAGCATGCGGACTTCGAACAATCGGTGGCGGCGACGGTCGAGATAATCGAAGCCTGCACGGCAGTGCTGCCCACTCTGCCCCTCAATCTGCTGCGCCCGAATGGCTCGAGGAACGTTCCTGAAGGCGAGCACGAGCGTGAACTCATCATCTCCTCCTTCGCGAATGGTAATCTGATGCTCAACATCAACGGGCCCCAGAACTGGACGAATGGCTATCAAACCGTGACACTGGGAGCCCGTTGGTACCACAATGCAATCGATATGTCCGACACCGAGCACATCGGTGTCGCTTACCGGGTTGGGGCGGCGCAGATTGAGGACGAGGACATCGCTGGGACTGATTGCAATGCCATCATAGAGGGCTCGACGGCCATCACGCCACTTTCCTCCTGGCCCGTCAACCATCCATTGGGCATGTCTCAGAGACTACTCTCGGCTGCAACCCAGTCTGGTGAGTCCGGGATGCCATTCTGGCTCGAATCAACGTGAATCGAGTGAATGGTGAAGGATCGTTATGCAGGAGTGACCCTGCAGCCAGCGCTGCCCGAGAGAGATTCTCGGAAGGTTGGCGATGAGCGCTGATTCCGCTTCCGTGAACGGCTGGTCATCGGACAGCAGAAATCCGATTCTCGTACTCTCTTCGCCCTTCGCTGAAAACTCATCAACAGAGATTCCAGCAACCTCCAGAACGTGCATCTCAACACCTTCGCGGGCCCATTCTTCCAGCGTCTCCGCAAGATTGCCGCCCGTATGGAAGATGCCCTGAGTGATCTCCTCGAAGATGCCGATTGGCGGCACCGGCTGTTTGAGGATCGCCTTGATCTGCCCGGCTATCGAACGCTCATCTGGCCTCACTCCTGCTAAGGTCTGCCCGTTGAACCAAATTCGCCTATCGGCTCCCGGTCCGCCACACAGATGGAGTGTGATGTGGGAGTCGTCGCGAATTCCGTGCGATACGAAGAGGGCGGCGTTGACGGCGCGGATCAGAACATCCATCCTGCCCGATCCTCCGGCCAGATCATTGAGGTTCAGTTGCCCTGAACTCGGCGCTCGATGGCCGATGATGGCGAAGCGTCGTTGCAGTGGATTCACCCCATGTCGAGGTCGATATCATCGACGTCGAGCATCGATTGCATCTGTCGACGCATCTTGCGATCGCCTTTCATTCCGCGCATCATCTTCTTGCTGCGATTCCATTGATTGAGGAGTGCTTTGACGTCCTTCTCGTTCGTTCCCGAGCCGCGTGCGATGCGGCGGATTCGCTGCGATTTGAGCAGTAGAGGTTCGTCTTTCTCCTGTTGCGTCATCGAGTCCATGATGACTCGGAATTTCGCTAGACTGGACTGCATCTGTGTCTTCTGAGCAGAGGACATGGACCCCATTCCAAACATCCCATCCGGCAGGTGGGAGAGTATCTTGTCGACGGTGCCGATTTTGCTCATCATCTCCATCTGCGTGTACATGTCTGTGAGCGTGAAACGGCCGGACATGAGACGCTGAGTGAGCCGAATCGCCTCTTCCTGATCGAGGTCTTCGGGAGCAAGATCGATCAGGCCCTTGATATCGCCCATGCCGAGAAGTCTCGAGATGAAGCGGTCCGATTCGAACTTCTCGAGGTCCTGAACGCGTTCCCCATCACCGACGAATACGATGGGTGCGCCAGTTGTTGCGACCGCGCTGAGTGCACCTCCTCCACGGGCTGTTCCGTCGAGTTTGGTGACGATCGTGCCCGTGACTCCGACGAGGTCGTGGAAAGTCTGGGCGACCGGGCCGGCTGCTTGGCCGACCTGTGCATCGATGACGAGGAAGCGCTCGGTCGCGTTGGCGACTTTGGCTATGCGTGACAATTCCTCACGCAGGCCTTCATCGAGGCTGTCTCTGCCTGCCGTGTCGATGATGACCACGTCAGCAGTTCCAACCGCTGCGATTCCGTTTCGAACAATCTTGACAGCGTCGGTCTCGCCTGGCTCACCATAGACTTCGACGGGTGAGTCTTCGAGAAGCTGGCAGAGTTGCTCGTAGGCGCCCGGCCTGTGCACATCGGCTTCGATGACGGCGACCTTGACGCCGTGATGCCGGCGCCACCATTCGGCGATCTTGGCCGTGGTGGTGGTCTTTCCCTGTCCGTAGAGGCCTACCATCAGGACCGTCTCGTTATGAGGTCTGATTTCTCGAGCCGGGCCGAGTAATCGAACCAGTTCGGTGTAGATGAGATTCATCGCGTGCGTGTCGAGACGGACTCCGGGACGCGGCTGCTCTTCGAGGAGACGGCGCTCGATGCGTTCGGTGAGTTCTTTGGCCTGTCTGACATTGAAATCGGCTTCTATCAGCGCTCGTCTCAGCGACTTAGTTAATTCGCGAATCGCCTCCTCATCCGCTTCGCGCTTGCCCGAGAGCAGACCGACGGAGCTGAGGATGCGATTCTTCAGACCCTCGAGTGCCATGGACTGCGGGTCCCTTGGGTGTGGTTTGAACGTTATCGGGCTCGCCGTGTCGTGATTGACGTCCGTGTCCCCGATTCTGGACCATGTAAGACAAGTTCACCCCCCCTATTCTCGGTCATGAGTGTCATAATCGGCCCGTTGGTCTGAAATCATGGGCGCTGTGCGAGAGACATGGCCGTAGCACCCCTGCCGATGGTGCAGATGCAACTCGCATTCGCCATCGGCCTGATTGGAATCTACGTCGGCTGGCGCGGCACCATAGCACGGATGACTGGATTCTACGATCTCTCAGGCGCCGTCAAGACACTGATGTTCGGACTCGTCGCCGGAGTTTTCGCCGCCAGCGCCATCGATGCTCTGCTGTTGAGCAACATCCGATCTGAAACCGTCAACATCGTCTGGATCGGCGCTGTTGCTCTGGTCATCGCCATGGCCGAATCAGCCTTCGCTCTGTTCCTCCTCGGTCGCCCTCGCACCGTTGGATTGCGGGCCAGTGCGCCCTATGGTTGGACACTCGGATTGGGTTTCGGCTCGATGCGCGCAGCCCATCTCAATGTGCGCCTCTTCGACCCAGAGGTCTGGCCAGGAACAACTGGTTTCGAAGCCATCAACATCGCCGTAGCCCTCGCCCTGACCCTAACCGCCTGCTTTGGTCACGCCATGATCACAGCCTGGCAGGGCTCGCGAATAATCGAGCACCAGCGTGCTCGTACATTCTTCACCAGCACGCTCGCACGAGCGATTCTCATAATCACGACCGTGCTCGCTGTCTTCACCCCGGTCCTTCTCATCTTCGTCGCCCCGGTCCTGGTCCTGCTCTGGGACTCCTCGCAGCGGAATTGGTTGCCTGCAGGAATGACCCCTGCAGCCTCGCAGGCCTACCGGCGAACCATTCGACAAACCGCCAAGCACGAGCGTGCGGCGGAGCAACGGATACCCGGCCACAGGGTATTTGAGGAAGAATGAACGAACGTCTTCGCAAACAGCGTCGCAGTCGTCTGATGATTGATAAGTGGCTTCTGAAGAAGTCATGATTAAAGGCACTCCGCTGAAGGACGGCCGCATAATGCGAGTGATAATCATCGGAGCCGGTGAAGTCGGCCGTGGTGTCGCAGCAGCGCTGCGCGATGAGAAGCGTCAAGTCGCTCTCATCGACCCCGACCCAGTCGCCATCAACGAGTCGCAATCCATTGATTGTCTCCTCATCACCGGCAATGCCCTGTCCCGGGACTCTCTGCTGCGAGCCGGCATCAGTGATGCCGAGATCGTCGTCCTATGCACGAACAGCGATGAAATCAACCTTCTAGGATGTGCTTTCGCCAAGCGTGTCTACAGCGAGCAGGTCGGGGATCGCGCGACTCGTGGCGTGATTACCATCGCCACAATTCGTGACCCGACGATGCTCGACAAGAATCGCGGCGCAGGACCGCTCGAACGCTGGAGCCGCGCTGACCACATCGTCTGTGCCTCTGACGACATAGTCAAACAACTCGCAGCAGGACTCCTCGCACCCTCGATAGAGGAGATTCTGCCACTCGGTGACAACGCCTGGATTGCCGTGGCAGAGGTGATGCAGAATTCTGCTCTGATAGGCAAGACCACCGGCGAGGTCGGCAATTGGATCGTCGACATCCCATCGATATATGCGATCAAATCCGGTTCTTCGGGCGGGAGTCTGGTCAATGGCAACGAAGTCATCCAAGAGGGTGACCTGCTGTGTTTCGTCGCCCGTTCGACGGAAGGCTTCCCGACCATCACGACGGGCGTTGGCCTGCAGGATCCTGATTGGCCATCGGTCCCGTTGGTCGCAATCTTCGGCGCGACTCAGTTCGGTGCAAAGTTGGCTGCTCATTATCTGGCCACCGGGGCGGAAGTCGTCGTCGTCGAGCCCGACCTCGATGTAGCAAACGAATTGGTCGGCTCGCCGACCGGCAACAGCAAGCGTCTCGATGTCATACACGGCGATCCTCAAGACGAGGAACTGCTGAGGGAATTGGGAATAGACCGCCATGACATCGCAGTCGCGGCGCTAGACGATGATAACCTGAACATCGCCATTTCGATGCGGGCCAAGGACAAAGGCGTGCCTAGAACAGGCCTGCTGCTCAAGGACAGGGCCTTGGTCGAGGCGGTTCACAGGATTGGACTCACCCGACCCGTCAGCCGTAGGCTGGTGACCGTGACTTCGATACTGAAGTCCATTCACATGAACATCCCCGGAACCTATCAGGTCATCCCGCCCTTCCCGGGTATCATCTCGATATCAGCAGAAGTGAATCACCACCACAAGTTCGTAGGCAAGTCGGTGAAGGACTCGGAAGTGGTCCTCAGATCCAGGATCGTGATGGTCGAGAGACACGATGACAAAGGGTCGACAGTAATGCTGAAGCCGCATACCGTGGAGAGCATCGAAGTTGGCGACAGGATATACCTCTTCCTTGCCAGAGACGACCTGAAGAAGGTGGAGAAGGCTCTGGAGAACTGAAGATGCGCTGGGACGTAGTCGGACTTGTACTGGGCTGGACGATTCGTCTGATCGCCCTGCCCCTGCTGGTGGTCTTTGCCTACAGCGCCTACATAGGAGCCGAGGGTCCTGAGTATGCAGCGAAAACCTACTTGCTTCCGTTCCTCCTCGCCCTCGTGATTGGCCAGTCTCTGGTCTCACTCGCTAAACACTCGGATGCCTCCTCTAGAGTCAGGGACAGGGAGGCATTCGCCTCCGTCGCTCTGGGCTGGATTCCCGTCGTCGCTGTGGGCGCCTTGCCATACTGGCTCGGGGGGATGTTCTACGGGCCCTTCGAGATGATGGCGGGTGAAGCCACCTTCTGGGACGAGCTTCCCCAACTTCTCAGGGGACTGCTGTACTCGTGGTTCGAGTCGATGTCCGGATTCACTACGACGGGGGCCACGGTGATCGACATCTCGACCAGTCCCGTGTGCGCCGCCCTCACAGTGGCCGACGACTGCATCGGAAGCCAGAACAGGAGCCTGATCCTTTGGCGCTCGATTACTCAGTGGGTAGGCGGAATGGGCGTGATTATGCTAGGATTGTTGATTCTGTCCCGTGTGCTAGGCGGGGGGATGTCTCTAGCTAGGGCCGAGCTCACAGGTCCCTCGCTGTCCCGCCTCGGTCCGAGCCTGCAGTGGACCGCTAGGCGGCTGTGGCTGATTTACGTTGTACTGACGATCCTCGAGTTCGGGATGCTTTACTTCCTCGGCGGGATGGGGTTGTTCGATTCTGTGAACTATTCTCTGACCACCCTTTCTTCAGGTGGTTTCACCACTTCGGATAGCGGGATAATGGGCTTCGACTCGGCTCGGGTGGAAGTGATACTGATTGTTTTCATGCTGCTTACCTGCATTAACTTCAGCCTGCTGCACCTGATGCTCGCAGGCCGCACGAAGGAGGTCTTGAAGGACGAGGAGCTGCGTACCTACATCCTGATTCTGATTGTGGCATGGCTGGCGATGTCGTTCAACCTCTACAGGTTCGGCACCACTGAGGCTGACTTGGCCCCGCTGGTCGCTCTGAGGCAGGCCCTGTTCCAGTCCATCTCGATATCGAGCACGGGGTACGCCAGTGCCGACTTCGCCACCTGGCCCGTATTCAGCCAGTTCGTCCTGTTGCTGCTGATGATTGTGGGGGCCAGTGCTGGTTCTACCGGCGGTGGTCTCAAAGTGATGAGGATCCGCATCGCCTTCGAGCTGGCCAAGAGGGAGGTCGTCAAGATCATCCAGCCACGCCGGGTCGTGGCGATCCGCTTCAACCAGCAGGTCATCGAGGAGAGGAAGATCTGGATCGTCCTCGGCATGCTCAGTTCTTGGGTGATCATCGTAACGGCTTCGATACTCACGATATCCTTCCTCGAGCCGAAGTTGGAACTCATAGACGTGTTATCGATTTCGATATCATTGCTCGGCAACACAGGACCGGCGCTGGGGGCATTCGGTCCCACTGCGACCTGGGCGACCCTCAGTGAGCCGTCGATGGTGATAGCGACCATGCTGATGTGGCTCGGTCGTCTCGAACTCCTGACCGTGCTGGTTCTTCTGCATCCCCGTACATGGGCACGATCCGACTGATCGATAGGCTTCCCATCGGATGAATTCTGTTCATCCCCTCTCTTCTTTGAGCGCCTCTGATTTGGCGGTCTCTGTTCAGGGGGGATATATCAGAAGGATTCGAGCGAGAATTGCGTGCTGCCGCTCTCTTCGTCGTCTGCCGATTCATCGCTGCTCGAGTCCGTGCTGGGCTCGGCTTGATCTGTGTTTGCGGCTTGACTGCTGACTGGGGCGAAGTCAGTCGTCTCGGATTCTTCGGGATGTTCCAGTTCTTCGTTGAATGCATCAAGGATTTTCTTGGCCTCTCTCCTCGACTTCGGAATGCCGTGCAGGGCGAGGTGATCCTCGCCTGAGAGACCGAGGCGCATGGCGAGTGAGAAATCACTAGGATCACCACCAAGATTCGGGTCGTGGACGGCCAGAAGGTTGGGCCAGAGGTCTTCTCTGACCGCTGCCCGACTGGCTCCGGATTCTTCGGCCAGCGCCTCAATGACACGGGAGGTCCGCCACGCCTCGCCACCTCTTCGTAGGAAGTTGGGGAAGGCGAGGTAGGGGTCGCTGCCCGGATCCTTGAGTGGTTGGGAGACTGCGGCTTGGGCCGGCAGGGTCGAGCCCCAGTACCAGGAGCGATAGGCTCGATTGGTGTATTTGGTCGCCAGAGCCCTGTCGGCTAGTCGCATCGCTCCTGAGATTCGCGAAAGGGCCTTGGATTCGAAGACCGATTGATTGTTCCAGGCGAACCAAGCAATCATCTGGTCTGGATCTTTGTCGGAATTCATCAACAGTCGCGATGCTTCCTTGCCTGATCCCGATCTGTAGATGTCTCTCAGGGCTCGAAAGACATCGATCTGTGAATCCCGTTCCGAGACCTGCGCGAGGCTTCTGACCACCCCTATGTCGATGTGCTCTCCAGCAACCGCGGCTGCTGCTTGCAGGTCACGGATCAGGGCCCGCAGATCGCCAGGGTTGCCCTCGAGCAGAGCCTCGAGTGCTTCTGGGTCCATGCTCAGGTTCTCACCGTCGAGTACTCGGTGGGCGATTCTGCGCATGTGCAACTTGCCGACGCGCTTGAATTGGATGTTCTCAGCGTGGCGCAGGACTCGGTCGCGGTTGCGTCGCCATGCACTACCCCTGCCCCACAGGCGCATCGGGTCATTACAGGTCATCAGCACAGGTTGTTCGGTCACCTTTAGCAGATGGAGCAACTCCGCTTTGCCACCCGAATCTCCCTTCAGAATGGCAAACTCTTCTTTTTCTGGGGAGATGGTTCGCTCGATCCTCTTCTCGGAGATTTTGGCGAAGCCGCCAGAAAGATGGTCTACTTCGTCGAGCAGCACGATGGTTCTGCTGTCGGCAACCGCTCCTTCACCGAAGCTCGCCAATGACATGTGCTGGGAACCTCTAGTGGCCGTTCGTCGAATCGCCGCGGCGTTGCGAGCCTCGGAGGCGTTCAACTCGATGATTGTCCATCCTCGCTCGTTGGCGACGGCTCTGGCCAACGTGGTCTTGCCCACGCCGGGTGGTCCTGAGAGGATGATGCCTCGTTTGTCGGGCGGTTTTCCCGAAGCCCAGCGGTCGAGCCATTGGCGGATGCGACGCAACTGGGCTTCGTTACCCTCCATCTCAGCCATGTTCGATGGACGGTACTTCTCCGTCCAGTCATCGATGCTTGCAGCCTCGCTCACGCATTGGTGCAGAAGTGGAGCCTCATGAAGATTGGTTCTCAGAAGAGAGAATCGAGGCTGTTGTGTTGCAGGTGCTCGAGTACTTCATCGACAAAAGCTCGCACCTGAACCTGATCGTCGCGGCGGCGCACGGTGACACTGCCGTCCTCTAGCGAGGTATGGTCGACGGTCAGTGCCCAAGGGACTCCTATCTCGTCGGCACGGGCATAGCGGCGACCGATCGACCTGCTGCTGTCCAGTTGTGCGCGGAGGCGTGGAACAGCGTTGATGGTGGTGTTGATCTCGGTAGCGAGTTCGGGCATTCCACCCTTGTCGAAGAGCGGCAGGACGACGCAATCGATGGATGAGATGCCGGCTGCGAGACTGAGATGATTGTAGTCCTCACCCTCTTTCTCACCCTCGGTGTAAGCGTGGTCGAGGATGTGCCAGATTATTCGGTCAAATCCGAATGCGGGCTCGATGACGTGGGGTGTGAACCACTCACCGGATACATTCGCAGTCTCCTCTCTGCGCTCAACCATGTCGGGATTTATCGTCACGCTCCGACCGTCCTCGAGGGAGAGGTCGAAGGGTAGTGAATCGGGTAATTCAGTGAGGGCTTCGAGGGCTGCGACGACGGCTGCGGCATCATTTCTGAAAGTCGGTCCTATCACCGCGCCGTTGGGAGCCAGTCGCTTGACAACCTGCTTTCGAGGCGTGGCGAATTGGCGCCACGCTCGTAAGCCTCTTGCTTTCGAGTGGGTCTCGTGGTTCTCGAGGTCATGGCAGGTGCGATTGGCGATGCCGACGCACTCGACCCAACCGTGCTCGCCATGGATTTCACAATCCCAGCAATCGGTGGCGTAGTGAGCCATCTCGGTGCTGGCGTGTTGGCGGAAGCGGATTCGTGCAGGATCTATGCCGACGCCGACGAGGAAATCCCAGGTCCGCGCGAGGAACCAAGCCACTGTCGGGTGACGGACGATGCCGGCTTCGAGGGCCGCACCGAAACTCATACGAGATTCGCCGGAGTGCGGCCCATCGGGGTCGGGGATAAGCGTGATGATCTCGTTGTGTTTCGAGATGTTACCGACGGGCGGATCCTGCGGGTCGATGAAATATTCGAGTTCAGCCATATTGAATTCGCGTAGTCTAATCATCCCTTGGCGTGGGCTGATCTCGTTGCGGTAGCCGTGCCCTGTCTGCACGGCTCCGAATGGCAGGCGCTGGCGGAAGTGCCTGTAGAGGCTGGGGAAGAGCATGAACATGCCTTGAGCGGTCTCGGGGCGCATGTAGGCGGTGCGTCCCGAACTCATCGCCCCGATACTGGTCTGGAACATCAGATTCATCGGTTGGGCGGCGGTCCAAGCAGATTCTTGACACGAAGGACAAGTTATGCCGCTGCCGAGCAAGCCATCGATTTCATGTGCCCCCAGCGAATCTGCATTGGGATGCTCATCCTCGACCAGATGATCGGCTCTGAAAACCGAACTGCAGGCCTTGCATTCGGTCATCAGGTCGCTGAATTCGTCGACGTGTCCACTGGCAACGAGCACTGCTTCGGGCGTGATGGTCGGTGAATCGATTTCGACGATATCACCCTGAGACATCCAGTGGTCAAGCCAATTCTGTGTCACCCGACGCAGCATGGCTGCCCCGACAGGGCCATAATCGATCAAGCCTGAAACACCGCCGTATATCTCGAAGGCGGGGAGAATGATGCCACGCCGCTTCAGCATCGAAGTCAGTCTCTCGAGTCGCCTCTCATCAGCCATCTTCAACGAAGATGCGACTCGCCATCCGTCTTTCAAGCCATCCTCAGACGATTGCGAAATAAGGGCGGTTCTGCGGGTGCCGTAAAGTGGCTCGAAGCAATTGAAAATCGGCTTAGAAACATCGAATCGTGATTCAAATTGACCAATCAGTACATAGTACTGCGTGAAATGTGGAATAGAAGCGTTAATTTAGATAATCGAGGCGCTGAATCGTCCGTAGGTTAGCGGACGATATGCCTGAAATCGAGTATGTAGAGGAACTCATGCCGACGGAGGAACTCCTCGATACTCTCTGTCCTCCGGTTCGCAACTGGTTCAAGGACACGTTTCCGGATTTCACCGAGCCCCAGAAAATGGCGATTCCTCGAATCCTCAATGGCGAACACGTGCTGCTCTGTTCCCCCACCGGTTCGGGTAAGACCCTCACCGCTTTCCTCTCGATAATCGACGACCTCGTTCGGCGTTCTATGGATGGGACTCTGCCGAAGAAGTCGATTCAGTGCGTCTACATCTCTCCCATCAAAGCACTGGCGAATGATATTCAGAGGAATCTGATTGGACCGCTGACCGAGATCAAGGAGAATTACATGCCGAAGCGGGGCAGGGACATCATGGTCGGTCTGCGGACCGGCGATACCCCGCAGAGGGATCGCGAGCGGATGCTGCGCAATCCCCCGCATATTCTGATCACCACACCGGAATCGCTTGGTTTGGCGTTAGCCTCGAAGCGATTCCGTCCGCTGCTGCACGACTTGAAGTGGATGGTCATCGATGAGATGCACAGTCTGGTTCCGTCCAAGCGCGGGACGCATCTCGCCCTCAGCCTAGCGCTGATGGACAGCGTCATCGATTCCCCTGTGCAGCGAATCGGTATCTCGGCGACCATGGAACCACTCTCAGCGGTCGCCGAGTTCCTCGTTGCCAGTGATCCGCGAGAGAGCGATACCGAGCCTCAGCGAATCGCCATCGCGAAAGTCTCGGGTTCGAGGCGTCTCGATCTCGACATCATCCTGCCCGCACCTCGATTCTCTTCGATTCCGGTCAAGGAGATTCTCGAACACAATGTCGATCGCATCAAGGAGATCGTCGAGGCGCATACGACGACCTTGGTCTTCGTCAACACTCGGCAGATGACCGAGACGGTGGTGCAGAAATTGAAGATCCTCGGCACCGAGGGTGTCGAGGGCCACCACGGTTCGATGGACAAGGCGATTCGCATCGACGTCGAGCAGCGCCTCAAGAACGGATATCTGCGCTGCGTCGTTTCATCATCGAGTCTGGAATTGGGAATCGACATTGGCTCAGTCGATTGCGTCGTGCAGGTCGGCAGTCCTGGCTCGATCGCCACCGGCCTGCAGCGAATCGGTCGAGCCGGTCACCAGGTCGATGGCCTGCCAAGAGCTCGTTTACTACCGACCTCGCCCCACGACCTGCTCGAACTCGTCTCATTACAGAATGGCATACTGCGCGGCTCGATGGACATACTAAAATTCCCTGAGAATGGACTCGATGTCCTCGCTCAATTCCTCATCGGATTATCGATCATCAAGGAATGGGACATCGACGAAGCATACGAATTGGTGACACGCGCCTGGCCATATCGAGCCCTGCCGTACGACGATTACATTGAGGTGCTCGACCTGCTGGAGGAAGAACGCCGAATCTGGGTCGATTGGGAGGATAATCGCTTCGGCAAGCGCGGCTATGCTCAGATGATCTACTACACCAACATCGGCACCATCGCCCCCGATAACAACTACCTCGTCTTCACTTCCGATGGCACTCTCGTCGGTATGTTGTCTAGTGGTTTCGTCGCCAGTATGCGCAATGGCGACGTCTTCTTGCTCGGCGGCTCGACCTATCGAGTCTCGAGCGTGCAGGGCACGCGGGTGAATGTCACACCGGCCACCGGTTATCGACCGACGATCCCTTCCTGGGCCGGCGAAGCCAAAAGCCGCTCAAACGAATTGAGCGCCGAGGTGCTCGACGTCTTGGACAGAGTCTCGGTGCTGTCTCGCATGGGTCGCGACTTCAGGCCGCTTCTGACAGATGTCTATGGCCTTAGCAAACCGGTCGCGAATGCTCTGGCGAATTATCTCGACGAGCATACGGCAACCACCTTCCAAGTCCCTTCGAGGGACCGCATCCTCGTCGAACAGGTTGCTGGTGCACTGCCGACCTACATCGTCACCACCTGCCGCGGTAGGGCCTTCAATCTCGCCTTGGGATATCTCTTCGCCGGAGTCGCGACGCGCGACGATGTGATAGTCAACGAGATCTCCTTCGACGAAAACGGATTCATGATCAAATTGAGTCATGAGGTCGAGATATCCGAGATTCCCAATGTATTCCGTGAGGATACCAGCAGGCAGGTGCTGCAGCGTTATCTGCTCGATACCCAACTCTTCGCCAAGCGATTCCGTGAGGTGTCGAGTCGCAGCATGCTGAATCCTCGCCGCATCGGCGCCGATGAGGTGACCCCGAAGCAATTCCAGACGCGAGCCGAGCAGCTTCTACGGGCTCATCGTCAGATGGAGGATTCGGTCCTCATCCGAGAGGCGATGAATGAAATCTTCACCATCGACCTCGACATGAAACAATTGGCCGATTTCATCAGCAGGATGGAGAGTGAGGATGTCCGCATCGTCCATCGTAAGGTGAAGATGCCTTCGCCACTGGGAATGACCCTCTTCATGTCCTCCTTCGAGGATCTTCTGAGTCTGCGGACGCGCGCTTATCTGATCAAGGACATCGACCCGGAGATTCTGCGACGTCTGTTGGGCGCGCGTTCGTTGGCGACCGATCTGGACAAGGCCAAATTAGCAACATACTACCAGGACAAGGTCGCCGTTCCCAGCAGCGCCACCGGCCTGCTGCGTCTGATGGACATGGGCGGCGGACTCGAGAAGACTCTAACCCATCCACTCTACAGCGACAAACTGAAGACTGTCGATGCCAATCTATTACGTGGCTGGGTCTACGAATTGGCCGAGCGAGGCCTGATCACCAAGGTTCGCAACACCGGTCATTCGCAGATCGACGACAAGTGGTTCTCCGAGCGAATGGCCGGCGTCCATGGCACCCTCGGCTGTCTGGCTGTCGCGGGAGCCGAGGAGATGGAGGATCTGAGGAAACTCTACACCGGTGGGATGACTTATGAGACCGGTGTCGATTTCAAGGAAGGACAGCCGGATAAGTGGAAGAAGACCTATCTCTCTGACCCGATAGATTGTCTGCGCCTGAAACTGCTCGACATGCTCGGCTCTGAAGGCCCAGCGACTCTCAATATTCTTGTCGAGAGACTGCCATTCCCTCGCGCTCAGGTCGAATCGGTATTGCAGGAACTGGAGATGCGCAACCTCGTCTCGATCGGCTTCTTTACACAGACCGATGATGGTGAATATATTCTGCGCGTCGACGAATACAGAATCACCGGCGGGCAGGTCGAAGTCGTCGATTATCGCACGCTCCAGACCTTGATCCTGCAGAAATCATTCACTCAGTTCGAAGAGCCCGCCGACGCCATCCGCAACCTCGTCTTCGTGCAGAGACGAGATGAGCTGCTGCACCGAGTCAAGAATTATCGATTCCGCGATTGGAAGGACATCAAACACGACCCTGACATCATCAATGGCAGACTGCTGCACAATCGCGTCGGCTACACGATAGAGGATCAACTGCCCCTCTTCCTCGGTCTGCGTGGTGAGGCGTGGCTCGGCCCGTACGAGGAGGAATTGCTGGAGAAGATCCCCAAAGAAGGCATCTCGCGGGCCGAACTCTTCGCCGATTATCCAAAAGGAAAGGAGAACATTCCCATCCAGCGCTCGATCAAGAGCGCTCTTGCGAATCTCGAGCGCCAACTCCTCGTCGGCAAGAAATACATCGAATTGCCGAACCGCAAACGATCGTTGGCGCTTTTCCATCGAATCTACGGAGTAGTCGAGCCGATGAGCTTCCCCGAGGCGGTGACAGCGCTCATCGAGAGAATCGGACCTGTTCGATTACACACGCTCCGCTTCTTCGTCACACGGCCAGTGGAGGAATTGGCGGAGGTCCTCAGGGACTTGGAGAATTCCAAGAAGATCGTCAGAATCGTTGCCTTGCAACCTGATCCCACGGATTATTATTCCAGTGAAATCGATGCTGAAAGTCTCCTTTCACCGATGGCCGAAGACCGCACGATGCGCATATTGTCGCAGTCTGATCCATTTTGCAGCCGCTTCATTCAGGAGGTCCGCCTGATTCTCAAACAGGGCTGGTACCACCCGGTCTTCAAGGGCGTCGATCCGGTCGGGCGGATCCTGATGTTCGTCGTCAATGATTATCTCGAGATAAAGGACGTCAACATCCCGCATTCTTATCTCGACGAATTCAAAGACACATTCAATGAATTGTTGGAGAATTATCGAGATCGGCTTGTCGATGTCTCACTCATCCATTCATTCAATGGCGTTCCGGTGCATGACTGCGATGAAGCCGTGCAGCAGATTCTCGCCGATCTTGGCTTCAAATCGATGGGTGATGGTGAGCGGTACATCCGTGGCGGCGTGGTCCAGCCGATGTCTCGAAAACAGATCAATCGAGCACTCTTCCATCACCATTCATTACATCAGAACAGCCGCTACGAGAACGAGAACATCGCTCTGGAACACATGAATGAACTCCGCGATGATTTCGCCTTGCGCGGCCGCTGTGAGATGTTCCGCGTCAATCTCAAATCGATGGCAGCCGCCCATCAATTGCATCACGGAACGAATCTGCGCGGCCATCTCGTCTGGGCGCGGATGGAGCATTTCAAGCGCTTGTTGACGATTCGTAACTTCTCGGCTCCGGAGGAAGACGAAGACATCCTGCAATTCTTCCGGGATCATCACGACCCTACGATCTACATGGAGAGGTACGCGATGAGGCGAGCCGAGTTCAGGAAACTGATCTCGCCCCTGGTCCGCAGTGGTCATCTGGTGCAGGATTATCGTGGTGGCTTCAAGACCGTCGAGCCATTCACCGGCTTGGATCTCTGGGAGGTCAAGAGAGATTATCTGCGGGAATTGGTCAAGGATTTTCCCGTTCTCACCCTCAAACAGGTCGAGAGGCTCGCAGGCACACCATTCTCCGCCGAGGACATCAGTGATGTGATGCGTGAATTCGAGGAGGATGGTACACTCATCAAGGGCTTCCTCGTCGACGATATGCACGATGTCTGCTGGGGTCGTCTCGATATCCTCGACGAATCAGAGACTCTGCGTCGCTCGCGTGATTTGGTCATCCCCCCTTCCGATCCGTTGATTCATTACTTCGGCAGCATGCTGCGTGAGCGCTTCGGGTACGGTTCCGCCTACCTCGTCTTCCACAAGGAGGAAGCCGTAGCCGCATTCAAGGCCAACACCAGAAATGGAGTCATCCACGTGACAGATTTTGTCGGAGATCCAAACCTCGAGAAGGAGTCGCTGCGGGTGATGAAGGAATTCGCATGGGAGCACGACATGCCGTTACGCGGAAAATTGTACGAGCGACTTCGAACTCGTTGAGCCGTCTCAGGACTCGCTGACGGACTCTTGCTTCTTCGGCCATAGAGACGGCGGAATGAACCTCATGATGTGTCGATGAAGTTCCGGCAAGAGGTCGAAGAGAGCGATCGCCATCAGGAACATGGCGAAGAGACTGGCTGCCTTGGCCGCGTAACTGTGGGCGAAATCGAACATGTTCAAGTCCATGAAGATCCAGTCGGAATAACTGTGGGAGAGCCAAACTATTCCGGCGTTGCGGAAGGTGTTGAGGACGTGAATCGTTGGTACGGCGATGAACAAACCTCGCAGTCGTCGGTTCAAGGGAACGGTGCGCAGTGCGGCGATTGCACCGACGAAGATGATCATCGATTGCAAGCCTGAGCAACTCAGTATGAAGGAGATGTGGACAGAGGTCCCATCGGCATGGAACATCTCCACGAAGAAGCCGCCTTCTCCAAGAGGTTCTGTCAAAATCCACATATTCCCGCCCCAGACCGAAAGCGTCACCTCACCGCCGTCATGCAGATCCACCATTACCTCGCCGAGCGTGTATTGTCCCATTCCGGCGAATTCGAGCATCCCCTCGGCACTCGACGCAGTCAGCATGACGACAGCGATGTTGAGGAATGGTATGCTGTAGACGAGGTGATAGGGAATCATCGCCCAAGCAACCATGCCGCGGAACCAGACAAGTGATTCGTCGCTGACCTCGTTCCTTGCATCCCTGATTTCCATCATCGCGAGGAGGATTCCGCCAGGCAGAGCCATCGCGGTCATCAGAATGAGTAGCGGGTCGTCGATCTTGACGTAATACTCAGAGCGAAGATAGACGAAGAGTCCGAGGAGTATCCAGCCCGCAGCGGCAGCCTGAACCGAACCCTTCTGTCCATGTCGGTGAAACGACAGAGCGAGCAGCAACATACCTATGCTGCCGAGCAGCAATCGCAGACCATCGCCACTCATACCCATCGTTTCGGCAACGACGCCGAGAAGAGTACCAATGGGTTCGGACATTGATTCGACTCGAATCATCAACTCGTAAATAGGATGCCCTCGCCGGTCCAAACTGAGGTGTGAGTGTTGGGTTTCGACTTTGATTCATTCGTTGAGTCCTACATCGGTGATTTGAGCCGCACTCTCGCCAATGTCTCGCGTGACAGCATCGCCGCTCTCTGGAAGGAGCTTGAAGCAACTCGCAGCAACGGTGGCAGCATCCACATGATTGGAAATGGAGGCAGCGCAGCAACCCCCTCTCACAGTGCTGGAGATTGGTCGAAGGAGTTGTCGATTCGCACCATCGCGCATACGGACAACATCTCATCATTCACCGCCTGGGCCAACGACACCGACTATGCCAACGTCTTCGCAGGGCAACTCGCCACCTTCGCCCGCCCAGGTGATCTGGTGATCGCTTATTCGGGCTCGGGAAACTCGGCGAACGTGCTGAATGGCATCGAGGCCGCCCGAGCTGCGGGTTGTCGCACTGCCGCTGTGACTGGCGATTTTGAGGGCGGCGCGGGAGGCCGACTGGCCTCACTCGTCGATGTTGCGATCGTCGTGCCGACGCAGTCGATGGAGAGGATCGAAGATATGCAATTGGTCATCAATCACATCGTCAAGGAGGCCGTGAAGGCCAATCATGGGATGTGAGCCGATACTCGAGCCGCATCGTGACGCTGTGGGCCTGACCGATGGCCTCGACCTGCCTGATCTGCCAAATGGGGCGCAGTGGAACGGACGTATCGCTTATCTCGACAGGGATGGAGTGTTGAACATCGGTTCTGAGGATTATGTCAATTCACCCGAGCAAGTCGTTCTGTTACCAGATGCTGGACTCGCTGTGGGAGCATTGAGGCGCGCGGGTTTCAGAATCTGCGTGGTCACGAACCAATCACCAATCGGACGAGGTCATTGGCCTTCTGGCACTTTGGCAACGATTCACGCGCGCCTGCGCGAGTTGCTTCTGGAGGGAGACCCAGACGCGCACCTCGACCTGATTCTGCATTCACCCTACGCGCCTTGGGAAGGCGCTTGGGCGCGCAAGCCGAATCCGGGCATGCTGGAGGCGGGCAGACAACTGCTTGAAGCAGCCGCGAAGGATTCGAACTTAGTCGGACTATTCATCCGATTCGATGATGATTGGACCGATAGAGCCGATGAATCCGGCTCTGTCATGGTCGGGGACAGGGGAGTCGATATGGGCGCAGCCTTCGAATTCGGAGTCAAGGCCATTCGATGTGATCCAAGCAGTGGTCTTGCCGGAGTCATCGATAAGATACTGGAGGGTGCTGCGTGAGCGGTGCCGAGAAACGGCTTGTCGTGTATATTGCGATGGATGACACCGACCATCCAGAAATCGGGTGTACCACTTACCATTTCCATCAAATGCTGGAACGAATCAGCACTCGAGTCGAGGATTTTGCCGTGATCGAGCGACGACTCGTGCGTCTCTGGCCTTTCGCTCCTAAGCGGACGCGGGGTAATGCAGCCTTGGCAGCGGTCTGTAGCCTGCCCGCAAAGAATTTGCAACGATTGTCCGAATCGGTAGAGGATTTTCATCACGCACTGCTCGACGAGATTGAATCGACATACCCCGTTGATGAACATTCACCGCAACCTACTCTCATTCTTGCCGATCAGACTCTGCCAGAGCATTGGTACTGGGATTCTGTGCGCGGCTTCGTCGACTGGCGTGATCGTCTGGCTGCTGCGAATGGCTCGTTCATCTCCGTTCATTCTACGAGCACCCCGATTGGCATCGTCGGAGCCAGTTCTGCTATTGCTTGGTCGCCCGATGCCGACTCCACTTGGGAATTGATCGCTTGGCGCAAGGCCGAGGCGGTTGGGACTGAACGTCGCGTTTCAGCCACGGCGATCGTCGAGATGGAGCGGGAACACCCCGGCACCTTCGCCAACCGGGATCCGACGGCAGGTTGTGGGTTGATCGCGCCTCGCACACCTTGCCCTGTGCTCTATGGCATCAGAGGCGATTCGGAGGAGATTGTTGACGCAGCGCATCGATTCCTGCAATCCCGTGACGATGTCGAGAGATCTGAGAATCATGCTGTTCACAGGACCAATCAGGTCTCAGATCATCATCTGTTGGGCTCTCATGTTGGAACTGTCTTGAGCGCAGTTGAGGAAACCCAGGGCGGTCATGCATCGCTCGTGGTCTACGATGGCGAGCGGATCCACCGGCTCGTCGCATTCTCTGAATCGGGCCCCGTTAATCGACTTCTCCGCAGCTTCGTTATCGGCGATGTGGTCGAGTGGGTCGGGCTTCCATCACCCCAAGACGGCGCCATTCATCTCGAACGCCTCCGTCTGGTCGAGTTGGTGCCAAGAACTGCAACAAGGCCTTCCTGCTGCGACCGAAGCATGCGTAGCGCTGGCAGGGAGCAGCCATTGCGCTGCCTCACCTGCGGTGCAACCCATGCCAAAGTGTGGATTGTCAGGACGGCACTTCAACTCGGTGAATCGAATCATCAGGGCTGGGTAGAACCCACACCTTCGAACCGCCGTCACCTCGCAAAGCCGCTTGACAGAGGCCTGCCGCAAGTCGCGAAGAATCAAGACTGAGGCACCAATCGGGTTGCATGGCAATCGATTGGGAATCAATCTCCACAGCCGTACTTTCACTCTCGGCGCTGGCTTTGCTCTGGTTCATTCTGAGGTTGCGCCAGCGCCGCCTTCTAGCCTCGACGACGAATGCCTTCGAATACTCGGGCGAGGCGCGGAACCCTTCCGATCTGATGGTCCCAGATGCAGAAGGGCTGGCCGAATTGGACAGATTGCTGGCGCTTCGAAGCGATTCTGACGAGTGATCAAGCAGGAAAGAAGCCCTTCTCGGTCAGCACCAGTTCAGTACATTGGTCGCCTGCTCTGAGTTCGCGTCTATTGCCCAGACGCTGCGATTGAAACAGCCATGCCAAGTTAATTCCCCCTCCAGAGAATTCTGCTCCACCTCTCGCTCGCCACGGCTCACCGATCCCTGCGGGACTCTCGTAAGCTTTGGATGTGAAAATCAGTCGGCAATCCTTGGCGGCTGCGATGATCTGGCGCATCGCTGCTGTATCGTTCGCTGCTGCACGGCCCACACTATCACACCAATCATCGATCACTACGAGATCCGTGGTCGACAAACGGGAAATCAGAGGTTTTGTAGCCCTCACGCGGGTGAGCAAATCCTGTCCGAACTGAATGACGAACAACTTCTCGAGTTGTGATTCACTCAGTGAGTTCAGAATGGCTGCAGTTCGCTGACCATCTGGCATCTCTCGTCCCAGCCAAACGACTCTGCCATTCGCCTCCAAGACAGCCGCTGCCAGACTGAGACAGAATGAGGTGCCACCGATCCCAGCCTCAACGGCGAGATGGACAGGCCCCCCATCGAGGTTTAACACAGGGCTTGTGCCGAAGTTCAGGGTGGATGAGGATTGCTGTTCGACTGCGTATTCTTGCGGATAGGCTGAAGGACTCAGCCACACACGGATGTGCGTTCCCATGGCTGAGAGGATACCACGACGCGAGGCTCCATTCTTCGAAGAATCGGAATTGAACATGTTGGCGACTATTTCGAAGGATGGATTTCTGCGCACAGCGCTCGAGGATGTCAATCAATATGGTCCTCACGCGATGATAATGCTCCTCGGCGTCTTCGCCGTTATCACCGGAACTTGCTTGCTTTTGCTGATGTACATCTACTGATATTGCATCAGAGATAATTGCGAGCGATCGCGACCGCCTCATCGACGAGTTCACCACTGACGCCTAGATGATTCATTGGGTTGAAGAGGGCGTCCAATTCATCCGAATCGAATTTAACACTTATCTGCGTATTTTCAGCGCAGACATCGCGCAGGTTCCGGTTTTCTGAAATTGATGCCATGGAGGCATTGCGAAGCACTTCATGGGCTTCATCTCGGTGCATTCCTGAATCAACGAGAGCGAGCATGACCTTTTCGGCCATGACCAAACCATTCTGGGAATCGATATTGGCTTTCATGCGCGCAGCATCGACGACGCACCTGCCCATGACGCGGTCACACTTGCCGAGGATGTCGTCGGTCAGAATCATTGCATGAGACAGGGTGAAGCGCTCCGCCGATGAGTTGGCGAGATCACGCTCATGCCAGAGCAGGGCGTTCTCGTAAGATGGTATGATCATCGCTCGAACGATGCGGGCGAGGCCACAGGCATTCTCTGCAGTGATGGGATTCCGCTTGTGGGCCATGGTCGAGGAACCGACCTGCTTCTCGGCATCGAACCACTCACTGACTTCGGCGATCTCGCTGCGTTGCAGGTTGCGGACCTCCTGCAGGAGTTTCTCGATCGAAGCTGCGACATTGGCCATCCAACCGACCCATTCGATGTATCGGTCACGGCCAACCACTTGAGTCGTCGCGACGGGCACGATCAAGCCGAGATGGTCGAGGATGAGTTTCTGTAATTCTCTGGCGTTCTCGCCCTGTGCGGCGCCGGTTCCCACTGCGCCGAGGAATTTGCCGGTGATGGCCCGCTCTTCCATTTCTGTGAGACGGTCGAGGTGACGGCGGAACTCATCGACGAAGACCGCCATCTTCAGCCCGAATGTGATTGGCACAGCGGCCTGTCCATGGGTGCGGCCGAGCATCACCGTATCTCTCTCACGCTCGGCGAGGTCGCATAATGTTCCAAGCAATTGTTTCAGCATCTCGTATTGCAGACGAATGCTGTCACGTATCTGCAGCGCTACAGCAGAATCGACTATGTCGTTGCTGGTGGCGCCCAAGTGAATGCACCAAGCAGCCTCACCAGCCTGCTCGGCCATCGCCTTGGTCAGAGCCATGATGTCATGGCGGGTCTCGGCTTCGATCTCGTCGACCCGATCAGCGGTCACGATGCCAGGGTCGGCGATATCGGCGATCGTATCATAGTGCTCGGCGCTGACGCGCCCGAGTTGGCAATGAGCCCATACAAGCGCTCGCTCGACTTCCAATTGACGAGTGTGTCGGCCCTCTCGAGACCAAATCTCTTTGGCCTCTTCGCGACCGTATCGATAGTCGAGTGGTGATACCGACACTGTGTTCCCCCGTGTCTCGCCGACTTTGCTGCCCCGTTTGAGGCTAGCGGAGTGATTCCAAGCGTGCTGAAGTGAGTTTCCAAGTCCCTCTGCTGCCTCGCCAATGTGTCTCCCCCTCGGTAACGATGCGCCCGGACAGGTGCGGAGCGGCGAGGACTATCGTTTCGAATTCGCCGCCTTCGCCATCGAGGTTGAAGCGGTGGCTTTCGGCTGCCTCACGGAGCGCGGTGAGCCGATCCTCGTTCAGGGAGACGCCCAGCCATTGCGAGTCGAGTCCGTCGGCGGATACAGAGACGATTTGGACTTCGAAGCCGTGTTCGATGAGTGAGGTCATGTGTTCGTCTGATGAGTGATGCCAGAGAGGACAATATGAGATGATTCCGAGGCGGTCACAGAGGCGCTCGATGCGTGTCTTCTGGTAGTCAGAACGAATAGCGCCGACGACCAATGCGTCGATTTGGAGGGGTGGATCAAGCAATTCGAGGGTGTCGGGGAATTCTATATGTGGATTTTGCGCGCGAATCACGTCATAAGCGACCTGCGGGTCACTGCGACCAGCGAGCGCGGCCTCGAGATCATCGATTTCATTGTCTTCACAACCATCAGAGAGGACAGGCAGCCAAGCGACGCCAGATGCGGCTGCCTGAAGGCCAGCCAGCGGCGTTTCTGGCAACTGGAACATCATCGAATCTTTCCCTGTGACCCAGACGGTGACGAGGGCGCAGACCTCCCAACCCTGCATATGCGCCCACCATGCGGCGTAGGTGGAATCCTTTCCCGCGGAGGCGAGAACCGCGATTCTCATGATGTGGCGGTGATAGTCATCTGAAATTAATGCGGCGGAAGTTCACCCTCTTCCTATACAGAGACTTCGCCCGAGGCGCCGACCAAGGTTGATAAGAGGCCTCTCATGGCTTGGACTTCGTTAACCATGCAGCCGAGCGGACGAGGATATGACCATGGGGTTTCGACCTTCTCGCCAGATGGACGATTGTATCAGGTCGAGTACGCAAGAGAATCCGTCAAGCGCGGAACTACGACAGTCGGTCTGAAGTTCCGCGACGGAGTCGTATTGATAGTCGATAAACGGATATCAAGCAAGCTCGTCATCATCGATTCGATCGAGAAGATGTATCAGATCGATGACCACATCGGATTCACCACTTCAGGTCTGGTCGCCGACGCGAGACAACTCGTAGACCGCGCCCGCGTCCAGTGTCAGGTAAACAGGATGACTTACGGCGATCCAGTTCCGGTGACCACCCTCGTCAAGAAGATGTGTGATTACATGCAATCCTTCACTCAATACGGTGGAGCACGACCCTTCGGTACTGCACTTCTGATTGCTGGCGTCGATGGAGATGGCGTGCATCTCTTCGAGACAGATCCTTCGGGTGCCTACCAATCCTATCATGCGGGCGCAATCGGGCGCGGACGTTCGGCTGTCATCGATTATTTCGAGGCCAATTGGAAGCCGAAGATGACCCAAAATGCCGCTATCAAACTCGGTCTCGAAGCGCTGCGTGATTCTATCGATGAAGACCTCAACAGAGACGCTGTGGAGATAGCGGTTCTGACTGGCAGTGGCTACGCCAAGATGTCCCGCGCTGACACCTTGAAACAGATTGACCGACTCAGTTGAATCGCACACCGAACAATATGTTCATCTCGTTGACCACCCGATTGCTCTAAGGGCAGAGGCACGGCTCGGGCGAGCATGGTGAGTCTGGACGATGCAGTCATCGCTCGCTTTGAGAAGGGTGGTAGTCGCTACGAAATTCTCGTCGATCCCGACCTCGTCGCGCAATGGAAGGACAATCCAGAGAATGTTGATTTTGAGGAAATGCTGGCGACCGATGAGGTCTGGTCCGATGCGCGTGCCGGCGACAGACCGACCGCTGAGGCGCTACAGAACATCTTCGGGACGACAGACCTCGTGCCATGCGTCGAGAGAATCCTGCGTGACGGCTCGATTCAATTGACGACGATGCAGCGGAAGAAGATGGTCGAGAACAAACGCAAACAGATAATCAACGCGATAGCCACCACCGCGACCGATCCGAAGACACGCTCACCTCATCCTCCTATTCGTATCGAACACGCACTGGACGAAGCTCGATTCTCCGTAGATCCATTCCTCTCGGTCGAGCGCCAGGTCCAAGATGCAGTCACAGCGCTCCGACCTCTGATCCCTCTGCAATTCATCACAGTCAGATTGGCTTTCCGAGTCTCGGGCAAGGACTACGGTGGAGTCAATCAATTGCTGCGCGATTCCATCCTGAAGGAGGAATGGCTTGAGGATGGCTCGTGGGCTTGCATCGTCGAGTGTCCGGGCGGAATGAAAACTGATTTGATCAGCCGAGTAGCAAAGCGTTCTTCCGGTCTCGATGTGAAAGAACTCGACTGACTTCATTTCAGAAGCCGACTTCCAATACACCGTAGGTGTAGGCATATACGGTTATGAAGGGGAGGCAGGTCGCGCGGCCCGATAACATGAGTGGAGATGATACCGCGGGCGGACCGCGCGATTCTCAACAAGCACCCCTGCTTGTTGCTCCGGGAGAAGATCTCGGTGATTCTGGGGAGTACTCAGCAGGCCATGGCGTAGTTGCCATGAATGGCCGGCTGCGTGCTGTGAAGCAAGGACGAAAGAATACCCAAGACGGCACCGTCTCGGTCGAGCCGCGACGCACGGCATACGTGCCACGGCCATCCGATTTGGTGATCGGTTACATCGAGGGATGTACCAGCAATATCTGGTTCATCGACATCGGCGCTCCATTCAACGCGATTCTGCCGATGAGTCTGGGCCCTTCAAAGGCCGAATTCGGTGGCATCCGCAAGGTTCTGGATATTGGTGACGCGATTTTGTGCCGAGTGCAGGAAGTCGAGGAGAATCACTCAAGCGTCGTTACGATGAAAGGAATGGGATTGCGTGCTATTCGCTCAGGTACTGTTGAGGAGATTGATCCTCACCTGTTAGGGCGTCTCATCGGCCGTGGAGGTAACAATCTCCGCCAACTCAAGGAAGAGACAGAATGCCGACTTATCGCTGGCGACAACGGGCGAGTCTGGATTGATGGCGAAGTGACCGGTATGGTCGAAGCCCGTGCGAAACTCAACGACTTGCTTATGGAAGCGAAAGTCGCTGAATATGGAGGTGTTGCCTGATGGGTGGATATGGAGATGTACGATGTATAGATGAGAACGGAATTCGTCTAGACGGTCGTACCGTCGGTGAGATTCGACCGATTTCTATCGAGGTCGGCGTCGTCCCCGTCGCCGATGGTTCAGCTCGCATGCGTTGGGGACTGAATGACGTAATCGCTGCGGTCTATGGGCCGATGGAGGCTCATCCTCGTAAGATTCAGCGTCAAGACCGTGCTGTGCTCGATGTGCGCTACAACATGGCACCTTTCTCGACCACGGACAGAATCCGACCTGGATTCAATCGCCGCAGCCGAGAGATCTCAAAAGTCACGGCTGAGGCGCTCGAGAGCGTCGTTCTGACCGAACTCTACCCTCGCAGCAAGATCCGCGTCGAGATCGAGATCATTTGTGCCGAGGCTGGTACCCGCTGCGCGGGGATTACAGCGGCTTCCGTCGCTCTCGCCCACGCTGGCATCCCGATGAGTGACATGGTCGTCTCGGTAGCCAGCGGGAAAGTCCACGATATCGTCGTCTGTGACCTCAACAAGGAAGAGGACAATTACGGTGAGGCGGATTTGCCGATGGGGATTCTGCCGAACTCGGGTGAACTCGTGTTCCTGCAGATGGATGGCGACCTTTCGCCTGAGCAATTCCAAGAGGCGTGGGACTACAACATGGGGGCTGTGTCGGTGATTCACGAACACATGGTCGCTGCTCTGAAGGGAGGTGAGGCGTGAATGGGTATCCCTCTCGTGCCTAAACTCCTGCGCGCTCACTTGGCCGAACTGGCCGAGAATGATTCGCGTCATGATGGTCGCGGCCGTTTCGAGGGCCGCGACCTCGAACTCGAGATTGACTGTTTGGTACGTGCCGAAGGCTCGGCTCGAGTTCGAATGGGAGATACAATCGTTTACGCCGGGGTCAAGTTCCAGATCATGACTCCTTACCCAGACCGACCTAATGAGGGCGGTCTGATGTGCAGTGCTGAGATCAGGCCTGTCGCTGGACGTGGCTGGGAACCCGGTCCTCCAAGTCCCGAGTCAATCGAGTTGGGGCGTGTTGTCGACCGCGGTATCCGCGAGTCGGGCTGCATCAACGTCGAGGAACTGTGCCTCATCCCAGGCGAGAAAGCATGGCAGGTCATCCTCGACTTGTTCGCGATCTCTGACGATGGAAATCTATTCGATGCTTTCGCGCTCGCTGGAATCGCTGCGCTGAAGAGTGCAGTTTTGCCAGCCGAGCGCTACGAAATCGGCGAAGACCGACCTTTGGGGGTCGCAAAGACTCCGGTTATGTGCTCTTACCACAAGGTCGGCGGGCGATTCGTCTACGATGCTGACAAGCGCGAGGAACTCGGAGGCGATGAGCGCATTCACATCACCTTGGGTGATGATGACCACGTTCATTCGTTGCAGAAGGGTCTAAAGGGAATCTTCACGGCCGCCGAATTTGACGAGATTATGGTTGAAGCACGCTCCAAGTGCGCTGAACTCCGTAGTCTCTTAGATCAGAAACTGGCAGGTGAGTGAAATGGCCAAGAGGACACAGAAGGCCGGCGCCAGCGCCAAGTACGGACCACGCTATGGTGTCAGCGTTCGACGTCGCGCCGGATCGGCGATGAAGAAGAAGACACGTCAGTACACCTGTCCAGTCTGTCAATACCAGAAGGTTGGACGCAAAGTCACCGGCATCTGGGAATGCCGCAAGTGCGGTCACATCTTCTCGGGCGGCGTCTGGGAACCTTTCACGCGCGCGACCGACGCCAACAACCGTATCATCCGTCGCGGGATGGAGGGCGCTACTGCAACTGATATGACGGTCATCGCGCAACAGGCGGCCCTCGATTACGAGCGCAAAGTGGCTGCGGGTGAGATTGATGTCGACTCTGAAGAAGAGTGATTCTCTGAGCCTGACACTTCTAGTCAGAAGCAAGCGAGCCGAAGCATTGACTGCTTCGATGGCCACTGAGGCTGATGCGAGTCTTTCTGGCACAATCGTGACGATTCGGGAATCAGCACCGACCTTCGTTGACCTTCGTGCACGCTGGAACACTGTGATGCGCGGTCTTACTGCCGCAGACGAGGCATTGAAGGCGAGTCGCTCTGAGGCATCGAGGCCGGGGCGCTGACAGACCTTGGTCGATAATCATCAGGATGTGTGTGAAAATGGTCGAACAAGAGGATATTCAAGCGATTGTCCAGGAACTTCAGATGGTCCGCTCACAGATACAATCGATTCTAACGCAGAACAATGAGATCAGTCTGACAATCGAAGCACTCTCGACTCAGCCAGCCGACAAATCAGTCTATCGAGCACTCGGGGGAATCCTTCTCGAGGTTGAGGATCGCGAATCATTGGCAGCCGACCTCGAATCATCAAGTGCGACGCTCAGTGGTCATCTGGAACGACTCAATGAACGTGAGGCCGAGATTCGAGCGGAATATGCACGGATGGCCGAATCGATCGAGTAGGTGGGGGTCCTATGGCTGATCTCGATTTGTCTGAACTTTCGGATTGGATCTCTAAAGCCAGTGACAACGGCGCAGTCGTCGTAGTCACACACAGAAATGGTGACATGGACACCATAGGCTCAGGACTCGTCCTAGCTCAGACCATCGGCCCATCGGCACGGGCATGTGGAGTACACATCGGGACTCTTGCCAAGAGAATGATGAAGGGTGCTGATGTTATATTCCATTCTCTCGATTCGAAACGTCCGATATTGCCTAGAAACATAGGCGGTATCATCGTCGTCGATTCCGCCTCTCCCGGTCAGATCGGCTTCGATCTACCCGATTCAACACCTCTGTGCATCATCGATCATCATGGTGCTGCTTCTGAGGAATGGCCTGAAACGGCTTTGATGGTCAACCGGGACACATCCTCCACTGCAGAGATAATCTGGGAACTAATCAAAATCACAGATAACACGATATCACCTCTGTCCGGACGGCTCCTTCTGGCCGCGATAGTCGCCGATACCGGCCGCTTCAAACACGCTCGACCGGGTTGTTACCAGCGTGTCGAGGAAATAATCGCCGCCTCTGGAATCGATGTGGTGGATGTAATCAATGAAATGGAATCTGAAGATTTGAATCAATCTCAACGAATCGCG
>Ga0208335_1000098_pt1 | contig 37018 bp, 49 predicted proteins | sample DeeseametaMP0759_FD_184202 | JGI IMG/M metagenome (GOLD analysis project Ga0208335, IMG submission 184202) | Marine microbial communities from the Deep Atlantic Ocean - MP0759 (SPAdes) | ecosystem: Environmental > Aquatic > Marine > Oceanic | place: West of Cape Town, South Africa, South...
TAATGAATAAAAATGATGACTATGCTCAATGGTTAACGCCGGTGTATTAGATGAAAATCGTTCAAATCGGAACTGGTGGATGGGGGAAAAATCACACTAGAGTGTTATCGGAATTAGGAGTACTAGTTGCTGTTTGTGATGCTGATTCTCAAAAAAGTAAAGAATACGGTGAAAAATTTTCTGTAAATCATTATGAATCACTAGATGAGTTATTGTCATCAGAAGAATTTGATGGAGCGTTTGTTGTTACCCCTACATCTACACATACAGAAATTGCAAAAAAATTGCTAGAGTCAAAAAAACATGTATTTGTAGAAAAACCAATGACATACAAATCAGAAGATGGTGAAAAACTAGCAAAACTTGCAGAAAAAAACAAAGTGATTCTCACATGTGGATATATTGAGAGATTTAATCCTGCAGTGGATGTTGTAAAAAAAATTGTCAAAGAAAAAAAGTTTGGTGATTTAGTAATGCTTGAATTTCATCGAGAAAATAGAATGCCTCTGCACATCAAAGATGTTGGAATAATTTATGATACTTCAGTTCATGACATTGACACTGCAAACTGGTTGTTTGATGATATGCCAAATGTAGTATTTGCAAGAGCAGGTAGAATAAAACACGAGCATGAAGATTTTGCAAGCATTATGCTCGGATACAAAAATGACAAAGTTGCAATAATTTCATCAAACTGGATTACTCCAAAAAGAGTTAGAAAATTCAATGCAGTATGTACAGATGCTATTATTTCATCTGATTTTATCACTCAAGAAATAATTGTAGAGAAAAGTGAAAATTCAGAAACTATTCAAAATGAGAAACAAGAGCCACTATTACTTGAAATCCAAAGTTTTCTTGGTGCAATTGAAGGTAAAAACGAGTTAATAGTAACATCCCAACAAGCAGTAAATGTAACAAAAATTGCTGAAGCTGCACTTTTATCTAGTCAAAAAGGCATTCCAATCTATCTGGATCTAAAATGAACAAAACAATGATGGATATTTTGGCATGTCCAATTGACAAAAATCATCCTTTAGAATTATTTGAAATTAATGAAAAAGACAACATAGTCTCAGAAGGTGCATTATTTTGTTTGAAATGTTCTAGATTTTTTCCAATAATTGAAGAAATTCCCATAATGCTTCCAGATGAACTAAGAGATAAAAAACAAGAAATGGAATTTCTCAAAAAATACAAAGATACATTGCCTGAAAAAATTATTACAAAGGCAAACCCATGGCATCTGTAAGATAATGGTTACAAATTTTATTTCCGAAAAAGCAAAAATCGGTCAAAATGTTCAGATTTGGCATTTCTCATATATTGGCGATGATGTAGAAATTGGAGACAATGTCAAAATTGGTTCTCTTGTCCATATTGATTATGATGTAAAGATTGGAGAAAATACAAAAATTGAAGGTCAGGCATACATTCCACCACTTTCAAGAATTGGAAAAAATGTATTCATAGGTCCTGCTGCAGTTTTAACAAATGATCCATATCCAATGTGTGATAAAATGATTGGAGTTACTATAGAAGATAATGCAATAGTTGGTGCACGTGCGGTAATCAAAGCAGGAGTTATTGTTGGAAAGAATAGTGTTGTTGCAATGGGTGCAGTTGTGACAAAGAATGTTCCAGAAAATGTTGTAGTTGTGGGTTCTCCTGCAACCATTAGATTCAGTAGAGAAGAATACGATAAAAAACAAAGAAAGTGGAAAGAGAGTTAGAATTTTATTTCTTTTCTAAAGATCCAGTTTTTCAATTTTAATAAAATTAAAATCCATATCACTACTAAAACTAGAGCAATCAATACTTTTATTCCTGATGCAAGTATCCAATGAAATTCTCCAAACTGTTGAATTGTAAATGGGCCCAAAATTGTCACCATAATTCCACCACCAACTAGAATTAAAATCCACATTCCAAACAAAAATCCGTAAATAGTAGACTTCAAAAAGTGACCCCCATCAAAAATGCAGTGATAATTGCCAAAATTCCTGAAAATATAGTAAGCTTAAAGATTGCATACCCAACTTGTTTTTCAGATAATGGGCCTCCTGCAAGAATTAGTCGTACCAGAGTTATGGGTGCTGATTTGTCACTAGTTGCCCTTAATCTGAAATCATCAGTGTGATCTACTGGCTTTCCTTTGATTTGTCTGTGCTCTACTATTTTTTTTACACTTGATAGGAACAAAAATGAGTTTATCACTGCAGGTAATAGTGCAACTGCTGCTATAATTTCTACACCTCCAACAATTGCAATAGCACCATACATTGCACCCAAAGTTAAAGCTCCAGAATCTCCAGGAAAAATTTTACTTGGAATTTTATGATACTTGTAAAACGCCAATGAAACAAATCCTAAGGGTAAACTAACTATTGCAATTTCATAATTTTGTACAATAAACAAGCAAATTGATAATGAGAAACTTGCAATCACCATAAAACCACTAGCAACTCCATTTAGAACATCAATTGAATTAATTGTATTTCCAGTAATTGGAATCATAAAAATTATCAATGCAAGATATAGTACTGGAATTTGAACTGCACCAAATATTGGGAATGCTAAATCTGAATTATATGCACCAAGTGCAATTATTGGGATGGCAGCTATTGCCAATGCAACAGGTTTGAACCAACCACCCATGACTTTTCTATCATCAACATATCCAATTGCAAATGCAGCACTAGTTGTAATTATTATTGCAAGAATTTCATTCATCTGTAAAAATGCATAAAGAACCATTTCTGACGCAATGATTCCAACAATTAATGCAAGTCCACCAGGTCTTGCCACCATTACATCTTCTTTTTTGTTCATGTCTTTGACTACCATGTTTCTTTTTTCTAGAAATTTGATTAGCGGTGGAGTCATAACAAATACTAGAAAAAATGCAACAAAACAAGAAACTATTGCTGGAATAATTAATTCTGTCAATATCTAACCTTCCGTAATTCTGACTTTATGTTATCTGCAATGGTTGAACCAATTTTATCTATTTCGGCTAATTTGTTTACAGGAATTTTTGCCAAATCATCTAAATTCTTTATTTTGTGTTTGTACAAAATCCTAGCCCTAACTCTTCCTATTCCTTTTACCCGAACTAAATCAAGTAATTCTTCCCTAATTCCATAAACTATTCTCTTCCTAAGATCATCTAATTCTTCAAGCAAATCTGCCCGCTCTACATGCTTTGATATCTCTCTCAGACAATATGAAAGCCAGTTTGCCATTTCAGCCATCCTATGCATATCTCCAGACTCTATTGAAAGGCTATCAGATAGGGATAGTTCTGAGGACTCTGTAATCCATGCCTGCAAAGCTAAAAGACTCCTTGAGCAGTCATATTCAGAAATTGGTTCAAGTAACTCCGAGGAATGATTCTCAATTAGTAGACTTGCTGATTCATAATCCTTGTTTCGAAGTGAGAATTTTGGGAAAAATTCTTCACAATTTGAAATTAGATGCAAGAATCCAAATGTATGCTTTCTGTCCTGAGAGACATTTTCAACAGCGTCTCTAAAATGAGTTGCAGTTAGTGGATCAATGTAAAGCATTGATGTCTTTTTTCCAAATTCTGTTGCAGCGAATCGTTCACCTTTTTTAATAATCAAGGATTCACTTGAAAGAAAACGCAATGAAATATCAATTGCAAATTTTATAGTAGGTTTTCTTGATTGCAATCCTCCCAATGTTTGTAAAAAGAATTCTAAAATTTCATCTTTTTTAATTCCAGGATGTGTAACTACAACACTAAGAATATGAGTTCTCAATGATTTGTCATCAGTTATTTTTGAAATGATTGGTTCTGGTTCTCCATTAATGTAGTGTTCAGTTAATTCCTCAACATTTCCAGATCCAACAATTATTGATTCCCCATAATCATCATATTGTGGTCGTCCTGCTCGCCCACAAAGTTGTTTGTATTCTAGTATGCTAATTGGCATATTTCTTCCAATTTTGGCATTATATCGATTAATATTTGAAATAACAACTCTTCTTGCTGGAAGATTGACACCAGCAGCTAATGTTGGAGTAGATGATAATAGTTTGATTGTGCCATTACGAAATTCTTTTTCAATAATTTCTCTACAGTTTTGATTTAGTCCTGCATGATGAAATGCAACTCCCTTTTTTACAAGAGTTGCTAATGTCTTAACAATTTCTGTATGCTCATTTTGAGATAGAATCTTTTTTGAGGTTTTTTCTAATTCTTTTAGATCATTTTTTTCAAGCAGCTGAGAAATTACATCTGCTGCTTTTGTTGCAAGAGATTTTGAGCGAGTTCTAGTTTCTGCAAAAACTAGTGATTGGCCGCCCTGCATTACTGATTGTACGCCTAAATCAATAGGTGTTCCACGTAAAGTACGCTCAACTTCAAAAATTGTTCCATCATTCATAGTAACTTGACCTCCATCACATACACCCTCAGAAAGGGGAACAGGTCTCCAGTCATTTTTTACTAGTGTACAATCAAGCCAATTTGCAATTTCATCAGAATTGGTAATCGTTGCACTAAGACCTACAATTTGTGGTTTTGAATCTAATAATTTTAGTTGTGTTAGAATCATCTCAAGTGTTGGACCTCTATTTTCATCTCCAATCAAATGTATCTCATCAGAAATTACTAGACCAATTTCATCAATCCATTCAGCACCATGTCGAATTATTGAATCCATTTTCTCATTAGTTAAAATCAAAATGTTACTTTTCTCTAAATTTTTTTCAATGTTTTCAAAGTCTCCAGTTGAAATTCCAACTTTGATTTTGTTATCCAATGCAATTTTTTCTAATTTTTTAAATTCTGTAAATTTTTCAGCAGCCAATGCACGTAAAGGACTAAGATAAACTACCTTCCCATTATTTTTAGAGAGATAGCTAAACATTGCAAGCATTGCAATCAATGTCTTGCCACTTGCAGTAGGTGCTGAAACTAGAATACTTTTTCCATCTAATAATCCAGACTTTACACTATCTGCTTGTGGTGGAAATAATTTTTCAAAACCTTGAGATTTTAAAAATTCAATTGCAGAGTCTGGAAGATCTAATTTCTCTATTTTCATACGCGGTTATAATGACCGGGTTTTGATTCATAAATAGATGCTTCTCTGAGCATTCTTCGGATATAGTTTCTTGCATCATCTTGAGAGAATTTTTCACTCTTTTCAAGTTCTTGGATGAATGTTTTTTCTTCCACTGGAACTTTGTTATCACCTTCAAGACCTTTGAGAACATCCATGAATAATTGCATCTTTGATACCTCACTTCTTGGCTTTCCTTGTAGTACTCCCAAGTCTACTTTTCCAGTATTCACATCAACTCCTGCATCCTGAAGCATGCTCTGAATAAGGAAAATTGCACGCTCAGCATCTTCCTCTTCTACCTTGTCTTTCATGAGTAATCGTGCTCTGGCAGTAGCTAGTCGTATAATTCCTTCCAATTGTCTGGGGGTAACTGTAATCATATCTTCTGATTCAACATTTCTCATCTGCAAATAGTAATCAAGAATCTTTTCTTCAGCTTCCTTTGTTAAATCAGGAACTCCACGTCTTGCATATGACAAATATTTTGTAAGTAAATCTACATCAATTACAGATTTTTTGTCGGTTCCTTGTGGTGTGTGTAATTGTATAATGTGTCTTGCAATCTTTTCATCTTTTTCTTTAGTTGGAATATCTCGTACAACAAATATCAAATCAAATCTTGTCAATAATGGAATTGGCAAGTTTACATTTTCTGTAATATTTTTGAAAGGATCATATTTCCCATACATTGGGTTTGCAGCAGCTAAAATGGAAGTTCTAGCATTAAGAGTTGCAACAATACCTCCCTTTGCAATACTTACAGATTGTTGTTCCATAACTTCGTGCAATGCACTTCTATCTTCTGGTTTCATTTTATCAAATTCATCTATACATACCAATCCTTGATCACCTAGTACTACAGCACCAGCTTCTAACATCATAATTCCTGTCTTGTCTCTAACTATTGCAGCAGTAAGTCCTGCAGCAGTTGAACCTCTACCTGAAGTATACAAACCTCTTGGTGCAATTCTTGCACAAAACTTTAGCATTTCTGATTTTGCAGTGCCGGGATCACCTACAAGAAATATGTTAATGTCTCCTCGAATTTTACTGCCATCACCTAATATTCTTTGATTAGAGCCAACAGTGAGTAACAAGATTGCTTCTTTGATTAATGATTGTCCCAGAATATGTGGAGCAAATGAATCAATAATTCTCTGATAAACATCAGGGGTTTTACTTAATGCATGAATTCTTTTTTCATCCTCAGGAGAGACTTCTTCTCTTGCTACTTTTCTATCAGTTTTTGTACCACGTCCACTCAAAAATTCAATATTATTTCCCTCAATTCTTAATCGATATAATCCACTATGACCTCTCTGAACGCCTGCAATTGATTCTTGTTCCACTCTAACCACACCTGTTAAGATAATTCGGTCTCCAGGTCTTGAGTTATCGACTAAATCCTGTCTAACTGTGATATCAACATAGTGAGGAAGTTGGCCTGGAGGTAAATCTTCAGGTAGTTCTTGTAATCGGAGAATCTGAAAATCTATGAATTTACTTGCTTCAGGTTTTAGCTCAAAGTCTCTGTGTTTACAAGTGGGATTATCACAAACAGTTGGCATTTTAACATCCATTCCCTTTAACTGAATGATTTTGGTTGTATGCTCATCAGGACAAACAAAGACTAGTTCTTTTGCAAGAGGTTTAACCTCTGATGCACGAACTACCATACCTGAAACACTGATAATGTGTCCAATGGTTTCAGAAGTAATTTGTCTTAGACTTCGCTCTAATGGAAAATTAATTAACCTTGCACGAACTTCATCTTTTATTTTTTCTGCATAATCAGGAAATCTTGTTTGAAGTGCTTCTTTGATTGCTCTAGAAAATGCATCAAATAGTCTATCAGGATTTTGAGAAAAAATTATTTCAATTTCAGGCTCTAAAACTAAATCATTGTAATCAACAATTATGTATTTTGCATTTTTTGGCATCATCTCATCAATTGCTTCCACATACCTGTAGATGCCATTCTTGTCCTTGTATCTAGTTAGAAATTCTTTTACTTTATCTGACAATGCAGAATCAGTAAATGTGCTAGTCTGAGTTTTGCTCATTTAAATCTCCTGTAATTTGTTTCTCAAACTCTTTGCTATTTTCATAAATTGTTTTATAAAATATATTTTCCTCAACTGTAAGCTTATTGTACAATTCAGAAGTGAGTTTGATTGTATCTGCAATCTTTACTAATTTTCCTCTTCTTGTTCTAAATAATTCAAGCATTATACTTTCAACTTTATCAAAATCATTACTACTCAATTCTTTCATAGATGTTTTTAGCTTGATGTAAAAATGCGGTTCAAGTGTTGAGAGTTGGTATTCTCCAACCATTTTCTCTTTAGATAATGCTTGTTTTAGTGCAGTAATCATATCAGGCGAATCAAGTGTTCCCAAGTTATTGTCAGATAGTATTTTACCTACCCATTGAGGCACGTTATTCACCTCACCTTGTTTTCCTTCTAATTTTATGCCTGCAACATTAAATTTGAAATCTTTAGTAACTGAAACTTTAGTATCCTCTAGTCTATGTCCAATTGAATGTACTTTTTCTATTTTTTCTATTTCCATATGAGATCACTTATTGCGATTCAGATCGTATGTATCGGATCGATCAATTCTGTTAACAATTTGGTGAGATCAATTGATCCTAATTAACCACAGGCTGATCGCATGATTAATTCTGTTGATTTTAATTTTAATTTACTGTATGATACAATAACCAATTCGGATTTATTAGTGGGAATTGCACCACATTACTCAGATGTCTGCAACAGGTATGTGGGTAGAAAAATATCGACCAACAAAACTCTCAGAAATTGTCAATCAAACTGAAGTGATTGGCAGTCTTGAGGCATTAATCAAAGATCCAACAGATATGCCTCACTTGATGTTTTCAGGTTCTGCAGGAGTTGGAAAAACAACTACTGCATTATGTCTTGCACATCAAATTTTGGGCAAGAACTATAGTATGAACAGTGTCTTAGAACTAAACGCATCAGATGAGCGAGGAATAGGGATGGTAAGAGAAAAAGTAAAAAAGTTTTCAAAATGGTCAGGATTTGCAGAAATTCCATTCAAAATTATTATTTTAGATGAAGCAGATGAGATGACATCAGATGCTCAAACTGCACTTCGAAGAGTTATTGAAGAAACTGCAAAATTTTGTCGATTCATTTTCATTGCAAATAATATTTCAAAAATAATTGACCCTATTCAAAGTAGATGTGCTAAATTCAAGTTTACAACAATTTCTGAAGAAGACATTATTGGTAGACTAGAAGAAATTGCAAAAAAAGAAAAAGTAAAGTCTGACAAAAAAGGACTAAAGGCAATTTATGATCATTCAGAGGGGGATTTGAGACATGCAATTAATCTAATGCAGGCAACTGCAAGTCTTGGTGGAATAACTGAAGATAACGTAAAGTCATCAGCTGGTCTAACTAAAATTGGGGATGTAGATGATGTTTTAAAAATTGCATTATCGGGAAAGGTTCCTGAAGCAAGAGAAAAAATGATTGAATTAATCAAAGTGTATGGAATGTCTGAATCTGACTTTTTAAAATATCTAAATGCCGCAGTATTCAAATCAAAACATTCCCATCTATCAGAAATTTTACAGGTTATTGCAAAGTATGATTATAGAATTCTTGTTGGAGCCAATTCTGAGATCCAACTATCTGCAATGCTTGCAGAACTTAGTAATCTAAAATAGATAAAAACGCAGAGAGGGGGATTTGAACCCCCGTGTCCTTGCGAACACAGGCTTTCAAGGCCCGCGCCCTACCGGGCTAGGCGACCTCTGCAAAAATTGTTGTAAAACAGTGATTAAAATTTGTTGAGGAAGAGAAAAAATGTGTGAAATAAAAAATAAGAAAAAAGAAAAAATTTCTTTAATGACCTGAATGTGGTCCGCCACCGCTAGATGGCATTTTTACATATGTTCCATCTGCTTTCTCATGCCATTCCAAATTAGATGCTTCAATTAGAATTGCTCCTTCAGGACATGCTTCTTGACATGCCATACAAATTGTACAATCGTGTTCTCTGATTGGTTGTGATTTGTCAGAATAATCTAATCTTTCGTTATCTTCTGTAAGTCCAGTACCTTCAAAAGTTTCACCCTTGCAATCAATTGCTGGAATGTCTTTTTCAGTTCTGTACCATTGGAATGTTTGAACAGGGCACACACCAAAGCATGAGCCTTGTGCAGTACATGCATCCCAATCGACTGCAACAGTTGTTCCATGAATACCCAAAGGAACTATTTCTTCCCCATGTTCTTCATAAGCTGCCTTTACTTCATCGTTTGAGAATGCTGCACCATCAGAACGTCCATCGCCCCAGATAAAGTGTTTATTTTCTCCATCTGAATGGCTTGTTTTTCCTGTTGGCTTTACATCATTGATGCAAAAGTCTTCCGGTATAACTAGATCTACCATACCAGAATTAATTTAGAATATTATTTAAAGCTAGATAAAATTAGTTGTAACTAAATTTAGTTTTTATAATAATTTTGAAGTTAAGATAAAAATTTACAAAGATTTTGCAGCTATTTCATGTTTTTCTACATTTGACTGATCGACTTTGATTGCCTGCGGTGGACAAACAGAAACACATGCCATACACCAAATACAATCATGTTCTCGAATTGGGTCTGCCTTGTCAGTTAAATCTTTTCGTTCATCTTTGATATCACTGCCTGTCCCCTCAAAAGTTTGACCAACCACATCTACTGCTGGAATATCTTTTTCAGTTCTGTACCATTGGAATACTTGTACAGGACATGCCTCAATACATGCACCATCTGCAACACATGAATCCCAATCAACTGCAACCATAGTTCCACTAATTCCTAATGGAACTTGTTTTTCACCTCTTGCCTCATATGCTGCAACTACTTCTGCATCTGCAAGCACTTCAGCTTGTGAACCATCAGCATTTTTCTCTTTACCTGGACCCCACATGATATGGAAATTTCCATCATCTAGGCTAATCTTTCCAAGTGGCTTTAGACCTTCAGGGAAATTTTCTGCTATTGGCATATACTAAATTTTTTTAGTTATTATTTAAATCTAGGGTAGTTCAAACTAATAACTCTCAGTCATGAGATGATCCCTTACGTTCATAATGTTCTAAGACCAATCCTTGGGATATGGATATTGTAAAGTATGATGTGTATAGAGGACCCAATCTTGGAGTCTACATTAGTGTCAATGATAGTATTGGACTAGTACCATTAGGATTTGCACAAACTAAAGCAGACAAACTTGAAAAATATCTTGATATTGATATTCATTTTACTGCAGTTGCTAACACTAGACTAATTGGTGCATTATCTATAATGAACAACAAAGGAATTCTACTACCAACTACTGCATATCAAAACGAATATGATTTTCTAAAAGATGAAACTGATTTAGAAGTTGGAGTGCTTGATACAAAATTCAATGCATTAGGTAATGTGATTTGTGCAAATGACAAAGGTGCAGTTGTATCTCCATGGTTATCAAAAGAAGATTGTAAAACAATTTCAGATGTATTAGGAGTTGAAACAATTCAGAAAAGAATTGCAGGGTTTAACCAGATTGGTTCTGTAATGGTTGCAAATGATTCGGGTGCTGCTATTCATCCAGATACAGATGAAAAAGATATGGAGATATTTTCTGATTTATTAGGCGTAAATATCGAACCTAGTTCGATTAATAATGGCGTGCCATACGTGGCATCAGGAGTTTTGGCTAATAATCACTGTATTGTAGTTGGTTCACTAACTACGGGTCCAGAAATTATGAATTTGACTAGTGCTTTTCTAAATTAAGTATTGTTTTTGGATCTTCAGTTAATTTTTCTAAAGAGATTACTCCCTCAGTTCCAGTAATCATATCTTTGATGACAACATTTCCTTGTTCAAGTTCTTGTGGCCCTACAATAATTGCTAATCTGGAATTACTTGCAATATCCATCTGTTTTTTAAGATTACGGCCTGCCAAATCAATGTCTGTAGGAATTTTGTTGAGTCTAAGTAATGAGGTAATGGAGTGTGCAACTTTTTTCATCTCATCATTAATGTAAAGTACTGCAACTCTATTTTGTGAAATATCTGGAATTATTTTTTGTTCTTGCATTGTTAAAATTATTCTCTCAACACCTCCAGCTACACCTGTTGCACCCAAGTCATCTCGCTTGAATGCTTTGGTAAGAGTGTCATATCTGCCCCCACCGGCTAATGCACCTAGAGTTGAATTTTTATCAAATACTTCAAAGACTGTCCCTGAATAGTAATCAAGACCTCTCACAATTCCAAAATTAATTCTAACATTAGATACTCCTCGATTCTCAAGGGAGTCAAATAGTTGTTTTAGTTCATCCCATGATTCAAGTTGTGTTGTGTCAAATGAACTCTCAATTTCTTTAATGGTACCTTTGATTTGTGAGAATTCTAAAATTTTTTCTAACTTATTTTCATCGTACCTACCTTTGAATTCCTCAATGATTTTGTCTTTAGATTTTTTCTGAATTTTATCTACTGCTCTTAAAATATCTGCTACTAGTTGTGGTTCTTTAGAATCAAATATTTTGTTAATGTATGACTCTACTAAATTTCTATGATTAATGTCAATTGTAATATCTTTGAGTAGTAAAGAATCAAAGAGTCGTGATGTTAGTTCTATAATTTCTGCTTCTGATTCTAAATTTGGTTTTCCATAAATTTCAATATCCCACTGATGAAAGTATCGGTATCTACCTTTCTGGGGTTCGTCATATCGAAATACACCACCAAACGCTGAGAGTTTTGCAGGTAGTTTCATTGATTTTTGGGCTGTGACATATCTTGTTAGCCCCATTGTAAAATCAAATCGTAGAGCTACTTCTCTATCACCCTTGTCTTTGAAAAAATAAATCTCATCCCTAATGGCAGGACCTGATTTAGTTTCTAAAGTTGACAATAGTTCAATTGGTGATGTATCCATAAATGAAAACCCATACAGAGTTGAGAGCTGTTTGAAAAGATACCTGATATGCTCAATGTTTGCATTTTCTGATTCCTCAAAATCTTTCATGCCTCTGGGTAACTCCATGAGTATTGTGTCAAATAGTTGGGATTTAGATATTTCTGTGGGGTATAATCTTAAGTAAATTTTGTAATTATTGATAGTAATGGTTCTCAAAGCAAGAATGATTGATCACATCAATATGAAAGTCAAAAATTTGGATGAGAGTGTAAAATTTTACAAGAATCTTTTTGGGTTTGTCATAAAGCAAGAAGAAAACCAAAACAAAATTGATGCTCCATCAAAGATTATTGGAAATGATTCAATCAAACTATGTTTGTATGAGGTACCTGACATGTCACCGGAGGGCGGGATTGCTCACTTTGGATTTAATGTAGAGAACTTTGATGAGGTAATTTCAAAATGTGAGGAACTTGGAGTTAAGATTCTATATGATGGAGTGATTAATTGGGAGAAATCAAAGTCAGTATACATTGTTGACCCCAGTGGATATGAGTTGGAGCTTGGTGAGGTTTCTGGTGGTGGATTATAATGTATGGTGATACTAGTGGGATTAAGGATTAGCTGTGAATGTACCAAATGTACTTGTAAAGTAGAGTTTCCAATAATTCATTCAGATGAGTTACTAAATTTATTGCAGCATGGACGATTAAATGAAAAGCAATCAGAATTGTTGAGAAGTAGAGTAGATAGTAGAATATGCAAGGAATGTGTTACAGGAAAGCATTACAAATGAAATTTTATGCGTAATAACTGCCATCTTTTTAAAAATGAATTATTGATTTAGTTCAAGACATCAACCAAAATAAAATACTGAATAGTAGACTGGTCTCCACAGTTTATCTCAAATATACAATTACAAGTAAAAAAACCATTTTTTAAAGAGATTCTCACCAATCAAAATGAATGCCAATAGAAAAATCAGTTCTAGCACCAGACTTTGAGATTTGTAGAATCTTAAATGGAATGTGGCAAGTAGCTGGCGGTCATGGCCAAATAGATACTGAATCAGCAATTGATGACATGGCACAATATCACAAAGATGGTTTTACAACTTGGGATATGGCAGACATTTACGGTCCTGCAGAATCCCTAATTGGGCAATTCAGAGAAAAATTAGGCTCAGAGGAATCATTCCAAGCACTAACAAAATTTGTCCCAAATCCTGGACCAATGTCAAACAGTATCGTAACTCACTACATTGAGCAATCACTAAAGAAATTAAAAATTGACTGCATTGATTTATTGCAATTTCACTGGTGGGATTATTCCAATAAAAGTTACCTTGATGCACTACACCATTTATCAAAACTACAAAGTGAGAATAAAATCAAACATTTAGGATTAACAAACTTTGATACAGAACGAGTAAAGATAATGCTTGAAAATAATTTCAATATAGTATCAAACCAAGTTCAATATTCAATTTTAGATAACAGACCAGAAAAAGTAATGGTGTCATTTTTTGCAAAACACAACATAAAGATTCTAGCATATGGAGTATTACTTGGAGGATTTTTTTCTGAATCCTATCTAAATTCTGATGAACCACATAGAGGAAATCTAACTACAGCTAGTCTACAAAAATACAAGAACATGATTGATACATGGGGAGGATGGGAGTTATTCCAAGAATTACTATCAGCATTAAATGTGATAGCTAAAAAACACAATTGCAGTATAGCAAATATTGCAGTACGATTTATTTTAGACAAACCACAAGTTGCGGGAGTAATCATTGGTGCAAGACTTGGAATTACTAATCATAGAGAGGATAATGCCAAAGTCTTTGATGTAAAATTAGATTCAGATGATATCAAACAAATTAATTCTGTAACTTCCAAATCAAATGACTTGTTTGATACCATTGGTGATTGTGGTGGAGAATACAGATAGAAATTACATCAGATAGTAAATAATTTAAAGAAAAATCATATTTGAATAAAAACAAATTTTTCAATCTTTAATGATGTTTAAAATTCATAATATTTTTAGACATTTTTTCAGAATTTCTACTAGCTATAATAAATCAAATAATGACGATCATTATTCATGGCAACCAAAATAAATGAAAAAGAGAAAGAAAAAGAGAAATTTAAAGAGAAAATGGCAAAAGGCGAGGTATTAGCCTTTACATAAAATACAGATTTTACAATAAATTCTCTAAACTACTAAAATTCCTCGCTCAAGCATGTATTCTATACCTGAGAGAAATTCAATATCAGAAATTATTCCATCTGCCCACCAAGATGCATTCATCTTTATCCAAGACGGAACAGATGATTGCTCAAAAACAATAAAATCTTGAGATTTGTCTTGTTTTTCTATTAACCCAGCTTCTTCAATGAAACGTATTTCTTGAAGTACTAATTCACTCTTGTCAATATTTCCAATTTTATCAATAATGTCATCAAACTGTGTTTCAATGTTCTTCAAAGGTTGATTATCTAAAATGCTTAATTGAGCTAGTTGTAATTTTATAATTATTTCATTTTTTTTATCTTGTTCCATATCTCCAATTGTATAAAGTATATTTTTGCCTTCATCAAAAATGCATGACTATCTTGTATCTCTACAATTTTAAATTGTTCATTGTTTGATCCAGTTGCATCTATGTATTCAGTTTTAGACATTTGTACAAGATCAATAAATACATCTAATTTGAAAACAGGATCATTTAATGTGTCTTTAGAAATTAATGTTATTTTTGCTTCATCTAATACTTTGATAATTTCATCTGTTTGCATATCAAAAAAATCTAAATTCACATTAGGGTCAGTATTTTCTAAAATAGATAAACTAAATTTAACTTTTTCATCTATATGAGAATAATTTATCAAACCCGTATGAAGATTTTCATATAATTCTAAAATTGGATGGGATAAATGCAATGATGAAAGTTCTAAGTTTCCAAGTGTAATATTTTCTCTAGCTGCTAAAATATGTGCAGATATTTGTTCAACTGCACTTGTAAATTTTACTTGTTTTTCATATGGTAATTCTGCATCAGTAATTCTGCATCAGCAATTCCCATTGATGAAACCATCATTATTGCAAATATTCCCATTATAGTAAAATAAGAAGTTCTTATCATAATGTTCCAATAGTGGGAATGACATATAATTTATCATATAGTTCCAAACTTGGAAATAGGATAACAGGATTTTTTAACAATAGTACAACATATGATCAAATAACCAGTTATTACCAATGGTTACCAATCATTACCAATGATATATATACTGGAGTAAGAACCTCATAATATGAGCACACAAACTCAAACAAAGAATACACAAGCAAACAATGTTTATTCAATGTACAAGCAAAATGTTCAAAAATACTTTGAAAATATCTCAAAAATCACCCCACAGTATTTTCAAGCTATTACACAATTGCAAGAAGAAAGTATGAAAACATGTGAGAAAACAATCAATGCAACAGTATCAGTACAACAAGAATTTGCAAAAAAAGCAGGCATTACAACAGAAGTTCCAGATACCGCAAGAACTGCAATTATTGATACAAACAAGCAAATTGTTCAAGCAAGTACACTAACTAATCAATTGACAAAAACTACAATTGATACTACAGTACAAAATATCAAAACTTTTAGCGATAACATAAACGCATTTGCAGAATTGAATAAAAATATTATCCAATCATGGATAACCCCATTCACACTAAAAAACTAGTGTGATTGATTTTTCTTTTTTTATTATATCTAAAAATTTTAGATTTGGAAAAATTATTTCATAGATGCCCATTTCTCATCAATACCATTCCAAAGTGATCGCATAGGTGTTGGATCCTTTCCTATTTCCTCTGTAATTCTATTTTTTAATACAAAAAAGAAATTCTCTAATGCATCAATTCCTCCATCATCGTACAGCTGCTGACCGATTTCTGTAATTTTTTTATGTTTTTCTAGTATTTCTCCAGACTCTGAATTTTGTAGACAAAAAGTCATTAAATCTAATAGTTCTTCTTCTAGCATAAAATCCATTAAATTTACAAAAATATAGCTAAATTTATGTTGTTTTATTTTCCAAATTATCCAAGTTTTTTTTGTTACATACAAAACACTTTAGAATTATTATATAATCTATTTTTTATGTTTGAAAAAGACAAACGCATAGAAGAATTAAGAATGAAAACAGGTAGAAGTAAACGTTGTCTTGATTGTAAAAAACATAGATGTATCATTTCATCTTGTCAATGTGATTGTCATAGAGATTTTTCAGGAGTAGAAAAACCCAAAATCTTTAGGCAGAATACTTCAAAAATAATAAAAAAAGAAAATTAGTTTGCAGGAACTGCAATACCTCTTTCAATCATTTTAAGTGCTGTATTTGATTTGAGACACATTGGAACGCCATTTGATGCTTTCAAAACAAGACTAAATCCTTCACGACATTCAATTTCATCAGCATTAATACCGACATTCATTTGGTGATGTGGTGAAATCCATGCCAATCTCATATCTTTGGCCTTTTCAATGAATTCTTGTCGAAGTTCTTGTTTTTCCTCATCAGTCATTTCAGATGCTCTCTCACGAAGTTCTGCTTTGAAGACTTTCATCTCAGCGATTCTATCGTGAATTTCAGATTTTCGTTCATCAGACATATTGATTCGTTTAGAAGTCATATGCTCTTTGAATTTCATCTTTAGGATAGATTTTCGTTCATCAGTTAATTCACCATGTTTTTCGATGTATTTCATCTTGATTTCTTCTCTTTTCTCATCTGAAATGTCATGTTTAGTCATAATCATTTCTTTGAGTCGCGGAGACATATCAGACATTTTCATTCCATCATTGACTTTGTCCATTTTGTCCTGATCTTTATCCATTTTGTCTTTCATAGAATCACGATGTTCTTTCTTGTAATCCTCTCTTTCTTCAGATGTCATTTCACACCATTTTGAGATTCTTTCAAGTTTTTCGGCATCAATAATTTCTGCTGCACGATCTGATTCTGATAGAGAACAAATTCTGTCATAGTTCATGTGAGGTTTATCCATTTTGTCTTTCATAGAATCATGATGTGCTCTAAATTCCTCTCTGTGTTCAGCGATAAATGCTGCTCTTTCTGATTCATCCAAAGTACAATAATTGTTTGATTTTGCTACTTGATCTTCTGTTTTACCATATTCAGCAGCGATTCTACTTTTTTCTTCGTCAGACATTTCACACCATTGAGCAAGTTTTTCTCTAAAGATACCATCAATGTTTCTATCATGATCTTCATTAATTTCATAATCAGTTTTGTCGTCTGTTGTATCCTTTACTTCATCTTTCATTTCAGTTTCAATTTCTTCAATCTTGTCTTCAATTGAAGTATCATCTACATCATCTGTTTGAGCAAATGCAGAACCTGCAGTTACGCCAAACACCATAATCAAAGATAAAACAACACTTAGAAGTTGTGTATTTGTCATTGCAAAACTACCATTTTTTTTTCATATAAAGAATGTCGGATTAAAACATCGCAAGTATTATTAGCGACAAATCAGCTTTTTGATTTCAGACAAAGGTTTCCAAAGATGGAATTCTTCAATTAGAATGATTTTTTGATTTTGTTTGCCATATCTTGGAAAAATTTTGCTTGTTTCATATCATCTAATTCGTTTGAATAGATATCTGCTAATTGTTGTAGGGGATACGAATCATTTGGTTTGAGTTTAGTTATTTTTTTCAAACATTCAATCTTTTTTGGAGAATCTGAGAGTTCCACATAGCATCTATACAAATCAAGATAAATCTTTGAATTATCAGGTGTAATTTCTAGTTGTTTTTTGAGATGTGAAATTTTCTCATGTATTTTTTGTATCATAGAATGTGAAGGAGTGTTTTGTTTTAGTTTGATTCCTTTCTTGAGTTTTTCAAAAAATCCCATATCAGAATTTAATTATTTCATGATATAAAAAAGAAAGAGTGTAGATCTTAGGTTAATAGATCTAGCACATCTATATCCACATCTTCAGAATCAGTTTCATCTATAACTGGTTCATCAGTAATTGTTGGAGTAACTGTAACATCCCCAACTAATACCAGTGGAACTTTGACATCAGAACTCTCAGCAATAATTGCAGCTCTTGTAAATGCTAGAGCATAGGAATCATCGCTATCAGCAATTGGTGTAAAATGACCTTTGAGATGAATTTTAATTGAATCATCATCTTGGGAAACACCATTCATGTGAACACGATTGTTCTTTGCAAATCCTTTTAGATCAAGGGTAATTTCTCTATCTCCAATGAAAATAGTACCAGTTCCAGTAATTATCATGCCTCGTTTTTCAGCATAACCTGCATTAGCATCTAGTATGAATTCTGCTGGAAATGCTTTACCGTCTACTACAGCCCAGCCAGAAGTAACACCATTTACGGATAAGGTAAATTCAACATCTTGAATTCTCTCATCAAATGTATCACCTAGTCTATTTTTTCTTTGGTCATTAAGATCTTTGAGTTGATCTTTTAGTAATTGTCTTTGCTCTTTGATTTCTTTAGCGTATGCTTTTCGTTGTTCTTTGTCTGTTTGTATGTCAGAGTTTTCAGCATCAGTTTGAGCAAATGCCCCACTTACTGGAGCAATAGCTACTGCCATTATTATGGATAATACCAAAAACAGTTTTGCATATTTCATTAATGAAAAAATCATTTTGATATAATAAGCGATTACGCATCTTTCTTACTGATGATTCCTTAGTGTAAAAAAAATCTGAATAGATTTACAGAATATTTTTTTTAGAATTTATTTGAAAAAACCAATACATGAATTATGAAAAATTAATTTGAAATTCCACATAAATTCATGATTTTTCTAGCAGTTTTGTCAATTTCAACATCCTTGTTGGCTGAAACTATTAGAACATAGTCTCCCATTAGAAAACTCATCATTACAACTGTACTTCTTCGTGCTGCAGCATATGTTACAGAACCTAATTTTTCATCAAAGTCCTGTCTAATTTTTACCCTTAGAACTGCTTCAATATTCATTTTTTTTCTTTCATCTAAAGTCATTAGTGGTTTTATTCCATGTTTAAAATCACCAGCAACTTGATTACCCATAGGATCAAGTAATCCAACATGTCTCAGTTCGGGCATATTCTGTAACAAAATTGTACATTTACTTTCAAAAAAATTATGATTGAATTTTTGAATTGACGTTTGTTTTTCTATTTGAATACTCATACCTGTCACCAAAAAGTAGCGTAAAAACATGTCAATAAACTTGATTACTTTAAAACAAAAATTTGTTTATGAAATTAATAATTTTTGAACATGTGTTTAAAATATTATAATATATAATTTATTCTAGTTTCACATATAGTATTTTAGAAAGCTGACACAATATCCTGTTGTCTAAATGCATGGTGATTATTTACCAGTCTGAGCATACTAGCAGGGCTGTGTAAAGGTTGTTCCCCGTTAGTCAGCTTTCAAAATTTTCTACTAATTTCAAATTTAAAAATAGAAACAATTTACAAATCATCATGAATATCAAAATAGGATGTACTGGTTGGAGTTATCAAGGATGGTCAGGAACATTTTATCCAAAGAATCTAAAGAGTTCAGATTGGTTAAAATATTATTCTCAGATTTTTGATATTACTGAAATCAATTCAACATTTTATAAAATTCCAAGTCAAGAAATGACTAGACGATGGAATTCAGAGACTCCACGACATTTTAGATTTACAGCAAAATTTCCATCAGTAATTACCCACGAAAAGAGGCTTGAAAATGTGAATTCAGAGGTGTTTGCATTTTTATCCTCACTTTCTCCAATTTATGAGAAAATTACAGCCCTGGTTTTACAATTACCACCATCATTGTCATTTGAAGAAACCAAACCAAGATTAGAGAAACTCTTTGAATTACTACCTGATGATTTTTTGTATCCAATTGAGGGAAGGCATGAATCATGGTTTTCAGATGAAGCAATAAAATTTCTTGAGGAAAAAAAATTCTGTCTGGTATGGAATGATGTTGCAGGGGTAAATAATCCAATGCCAATAACTGCAAATTTTCTTTACATCAGATTAATTGGAGATAGATCAGTTCCTGATTCAGAGTTTGGTAAAGTTGTGAAAAGCAAAGATAGGTTAATTTCAAGTTGGGCAAAAAAACTCAAAGAGATTCAAAATATACCACAAGCATTTCTAATGGCAAACAATCACTATGAAGGATTTGGTCCAGCTACTGCAAATTCTTTAAGAATGCAATTAGGAATGAGGGAACTTGTTTGGGATGAAAAAAAACAGAAAACGTTAGGAAATTTTTAGAATTATGTGGTTGATACGGAAAGTCCAATTGCTTCACCAAAATAATATCCAGCCAAAATTGTTGCACTAGACCAAATTAGAGAACCTGCAAATGTATACATGATAAATTTGGGAATTCTCATTTGTAGTAATCCTGCAGGAACTGAAATCATCTCCCTCATTACAGGTACCATTCTTCCCAAAAATACTGCCTTGTCCCCATATTTCTCAAACCAAATTTCTACTCTCTTTAATTTTTTTTCAGATATTTTGATTAGTTTTAGATATCGTAGTAGAACTACTCGTCCAAGTTTTAGTGCAATAAAGTAAATTGCAGATGTTCCAATTGTAGCCCCTAATGCTCCAAGAATAATCATAGGGATTATTCCAATTAGTGAAATTCCTTGTTGAGATGCCAAAAATCCAGCAGTTGGAAATACTGCCAAAGTAGGAATTGGTGGGATAATAGTTTCAATTAATGCTGCTAGAAATATTCCCTCATAAAGATGACCTCCAAGAAAATCTGAAAGCCAGACTAGAAGTGAATCAAATAGTTCCATTTGCTTGTGCCAACTAAATTCCTACTAAATTACTTTACGAGTATAATTACACCTAGAGTCAAAATACAAATAATTCACAAAATTAGCGTTTTCGTTCATAGAATTCAACTGGATTCTCAAATTGTCGGTTATAATCAACTTCTATCCAAAATTTTTGCTCATCAATTTCTTTTCCTTCTGTTAGCCATACGTTTAGAATTTTTTGCATAAACATCTGTGTCGTATCATCAATTTGCGGCCTTTTTCCTGTCTCTTTTTCAATTCTATCCCGTTCTTCTTTGAATTTTTTTAGTATACCTTTGAGATTTTTTCCATTAATCTTTGCTGCTTTGTTTCTTTTTGCAATAGCAAGATCTTTTTTTAGATTAGAAATAATTCCCACAATATTACTATGAATGCTTTTTTAAAAAAGATTTTAGAAATGGAAAGATCTGTTTTAAATAATTTAACGAGATGAAAAATTATGCCAAGAGTGTCACATTTTGATATTCCAGCAGATGATCCTCAAAGAGCACAAAAGTTCTACAAAAAAGTATTTGGTTGGAAATTTGAAAAGTGGGATGGACCAATGGATTATTGGATGGCAACAACTGGAACAAAAGAACCAGGAATTAATGGTGGATTATCAAAAAGAATACCAGGACAAATGGGAATGGTAAATACAATTGATGTTCCATCAGTAGATGAATTTACAAAAAAGATCATTAAAAATGGAGGACAGTTAATTGTTCCCAAAATGGCAATCCCTAAAATTGGGTGGTTTGCTCAATGTATGGATACAGAACTAAACGTATTTGGAATTATAGAAAAAGATGAAAAAGCTGAATGATGTTATTCAATAGTACTTTCATATACTTTGAGGGCACATACAGATTGTGAATAGTCTTTTAGATGATGTTAATGCATGATTGAAGTTAAAGCAAGGAGACCTTGGGCGACTAGAACACATCAAAGCAACACTTGAATCAAGAAATGTGTTATACATTTCAGATACAAAATATCTTCGAGAATTAACTAGAGAGTATCTGGAGGACCACAAGGGCCAAAGATTAGAGAGATTCAACTCTTATGATTATCCTGAATATACAAATCGAATAAAAAACACACCATCTACTGAACCAGAAAAGGCAGTTGAAGAAGACAAAGAAGAAGAACAAATGGCTAAAAATTTGAAAGAGGCTGGAAAGATATCTGGAGAGACATCTGATTATGTAAAAAAGTCAATACCAGAAATTATAGATTCAAATAAAAATTATTTTTGTGGTAACTGTGGAAATACTATTAAAAATGAAAATTTTTGTCGTAAATGTGGTTCCTCTCTATACATAGTAGAAGAGGAGGAAAAACAATACGATGAGAAATTTAGAGAAAATGAACCTCAAGAAAAAATTAGTACTAAAAATGTAGTTAAAATAAGTAAGAGTACATTAGTGATAATAATTTTATTTGGTGTAATAGTTGTTGGTGGAATAGCTATGGGGATTAAAATTTTAGGAGAAAATGAAATTCAAATAGGTAATGAAATTGATTCCACACCTGTACAAATTACTATACCTGTAAGTGATGCAGAATCTAATTCTAAATGTGGTGCAGGAACTGTATATGATGAAGAGGGTAACTCATGTGTGTTGGAGTAATTCTAATTTTTAAAATCATCTAAATTAATAATCAGAAAGAATTCAAAACTAGTACTTGAGTTACAAGTTTTTAGATCATGCAACTGATGCAATAATTGAGGTTACTGCAAAAGACCTCAAAGAGGCATTTTCAGTTACAGCTGATGCAGTAGTTAATCTAACACTTGATCAGGACAAAGTTGAAGAAAAGGAAAAAAAAGAATTTTCAGCACAAGGAAAAGATGTGAGATATCTTCTTTTTAGCTGGCTTGAAGAAATTCCATTTGTTCTAATTACTGAGGGATTTGCAATCAAAAGAATAGAATTTGAGATTATAGAAGAAAATGGGTATAAAATCAATGCAATAGCATATGGTGAGCCACTAGATATCCATAAGCATAATTTCAAAGTAGAAATCAAGGCACCCACGTTTTATGACATGGAAATCAGGCAGAATGATGGTGTTTACATGAGATTTTTGCTTGATTTGTGAAATTTTCTTTGCAAGAAATATGAAGAAATTATACGTGTTTTTTAAAAATGAATTAAGAAAACTGTTTTTGTAAATATAAAATTTACAGGCGTAATATTATTTTCATTAATTGCCATAATGATTATTCCAGTTTATGCAGATGTCAACAATGCAGAACTGGATAAAGAGACATTTACAATTGATAATAAATTTACAATATCTGGAACAGTTAGTGATGCAGAAAGAATTATGCTAATTGCTGTAATGAAAGGCGAAAACGGAGAGAAACTTATCAAAAATCAAAGGACTGATCCAGATGGAACATTTTCATTTATCCCTATTGATGCAGCACTTCTTTTCAACAGTAAAGGAATTTACACAATAACAGTATTTACTGAAAATCAACCTTTTGATACAGGTGTTGAAATTAAAGTTACATACGAAAAAAGTATTGCAAATGTATTACCAGATTATATTTTAGAATTAACAAATATTGGAAATAAAGGAGTAAATGAAACAGTAGAATTAACTTTTACTGCAAGTGTTACTGACTCAACAATTAGTGTATTAGAATATAGTCTTTCAAATCAACCAAATGGTGCTACAATTAACAAAGATACAGGAATATTCACGTGGACTCCAACTGATGTTCAATCAGGTAATTATATTTTAGATATAGTTGTAAAATCAGGACCACTTGAAGATAGTGAAACAATTACTATAACAGTTATTGATAAACCAGAACCAGTTGTTGAGCCAGAGCCAGTTGTTGAGCCAGAGCCAATTGTTGAACCAGAACCAGTACCAATTTCTGAATCAAAAGAATTAGGAGTTGCATCATTTGTTGATGAAACAAAAGATGCTCAAAGTTATGTAGATAGATACAACAATGAGGCAAGCTACAAAGAATGGTTTGATGAAAATTATTCAGAGTATGATTCAATTTATCAGGCAGTAGGATTAGAGGCACCAGCTGTAGAAATAGTTGAAGAAATAGTTGAAGAAATAGTTGAAGAAATAGTTGAAGAAATAGTTGAAGAAAAGAAATTTGGTTTTTGTGGTACTGGAACAAAATTAATTGATGGAATATGTACTATTGTTGAAAAACCAAATGTAAAGCCTTGGTGGCAATTTTGGTAACATGTATGAAAAGTTAAGTTTTAATCAGAATACTTTTTCATTATTTACATGGGTAAACTAAGTAGAAATCTTAGAATTTGTGGAGAATGTGGTGTTGCATATACTTCAGTTAGTTTCACTAAATATATCGATCAGTGTCCCATATGCAATTCAAGAAGATTTGAAGCAATCCCATTAGAATCAAAAGATTAATAATTTTTCAACATAGATTTTTTAATAGATGAAATTTTTGTTATTTGTTGTCAGACGACCCAGAAATTGAAAAAATAAAACAAAGAAAACTAGAAGAAATGCTCAAACAGCTAAATCAACCTAAGGTTGAGCCTGGAATAATTGATTTGAATGATTCAAATTTTGATAAAACGATATCTTCTGAGAATCTAACATTAGTAGATTTCTGGGCAGAATGGTGTGGTCCTTGCAAGTCAATGCATCCAATATTTGAGAGTATGTCAAAAAAATTTCCAAATGTAAAATTTGGTAGAGTCAATGTAGATAATAATCAAAATATTTCAATGAAATATGCAGTTCAATCAATTCCCACATTTATCATGTTCAAATCTGGGCAAATTATAGATAAGATGATGGGGGCAGTTGGTGCTCCAGGAATCAGCATGATTTGTAAAAAGCATTCAAGCTAGTAAGCATACATTGATTCTTTTTCTCGCTGAATTCTGACTATCTCATTTAGAATTTCTTGTTCTTCGGAACTTAGCTTGTGCATGAATTGATTGATGAGTTTTTTTGCTTCAGGGGATGGAGGAAAAGTATAGAATACTTCTTCTTCAAAAATTTGCCTGCCAATTGTTACATCTTTAACAGAACATGCAACCTCATCACCTGTTTTAGCAGATGAAACTGTTTTTTTGTCAAGTTGGAGTTGGTGAATGTTTCCAACTTTGCGTCCAGACATATTCATAAATGGAGTTTTATGTTTTAGAGTTCCAACATCTATACGAATTCCAAAAACTGCAGGATTGTTATTTCTAAATGTCATACCTTTAAGAAATGTGAATTTTGAGATTGGAGTTAATTCAGAAAATATTGCATCTTCTTCATTTGCTGAATCTTCTTCAACCCATGCATTATAGTTATCAATTAAACTGTAAATTATTTTATCCTCAAATACTTTGATATGACTTGTTTCTGATTCTTCTTTTGCATCAGGTAACAATTTCACATTAAATGCCAAAATTATTCCGTGATGTCTATTTTTTTCTTTGATTGTTTTTGCCTCAATAATATCTCGCCTAGTAACAGGGCCAATGTCTGCTTTTGCTACAGGTACTTGTGAGCGTCTAAGCATCTCAAGGATTGCCTCAAGTGAGCCTATAGTATCACATTTGACAATAATTCCATCTGTTTGAGTATCAATGAATACTGATTCCATTTCTGATTCAATGAGTTTAGTATATTTTTCAATCTCTTCATCATTTGTTGCAACATAAAGAGTACTTCCTGGAAGAACACCTTCAAGGTCTGGCGATGCAATTTTGAGACCTGCTGCTGCATCTACTTGAGTAACAGGTTGGAATTTATCTCGAGGATCACGCATGTCATCAAGTGGTTTTGGTAATAGTATTGCTTTTGGTTTTGTAACAATTACTCCATCACGTTTTGCAACAACTATACTATTTTCTTTTTTTATTGTTCCATCAATTAGAATAATATTTGCAGTTTGTCCCAATCCAACCTCATCTTTTACTTCAAGTACAATCCCTCGTGAATCTTTTTGTTCTTGATTAAGTCTTTTTTGGAGATATTGCTGTGTCAATCCAACTAGTACACTTAGAAGCTCAGGTATTCCAACTCCAGTTCGGGCAGAAATTGGAACAATTGCAATTTCTGATTTAAAATCCTTTACGCGGAAAAATGCTTCTGATTGATATCCCAAAATAGATAAAGTTCCCACAACATCATAGATTTTTTGATCAAGATCAGTTTGGATAGATGCATCTTGCTCTTTAATTGCCTGTGAAATAAATTTTGTTTCAGATTTTCTCCATCCAGGAATTTGATCACATTTGTTTAATGCAATTACAAAAGGAACTTTTCTGCTTTGCAGAATTTTTAAACTTTCATTTGTTTGTGGTTGAAATCCACGATTTACATCTACTACTAAAATTGCAATATCAGCTGCTGAACCACCCCTTGAGCGAAGATTAGTAAAAATTTCGTGTCCAGGGGTATCAATTACTAAAAGTCCAGGAACTGTATTTTCTGATTGTTCAAGTTTTTTGTATAGTGGTCCACATATTTCTTTAATTGTTTCAGTTGGAAGAAAACTTGCACCAATATGCTGAGTGATTCCACCTGCTTCTCTACCTTGAACACCAGTACCACGAATTCTATCTAGTAGAGATGTTTTTCCAGAGTCTACGTGACCAAGAACTGCCACTATGGGCTGACGAATTTGCAATTCAGATCACTCAAATGCTACCCTCGATTCGTGATCAAAACTATCTTGGGAATCTGATGCATGAATAATATTTTCGCTAAATCCTAATCCAAAGTCACCTCTTATTGAACCAGGATCTGCTTCAAAAGATTTTGTGGCGCCAATCATAATTCTAGTAGTGGCAATTGCATTATTTCCCTCAATAATTGCTGCAACTACAGGTCCTGATGTGATAAATGATGTCAACTCTCCAAAAAATGGTTTATCTTTGTGAACACCATAGAAATTCTCGGCTTGTTCTTGAGTAAATGTAAACATCTTTAGTTTCAAAAGTTTGAATCCTTTTCTTTCAAATCTTGATACAACCTCACCAATTAGATTTCTAGATACTGCGTCAGGTTTAACAATGAATAGTGATTGTTCAGTCAATTCTAGTTCTTTCGAATTCCGCCTTTAACGTATTTCTTGGTCCATTTGTATTTTCGTGGATCACGTTTTAACACTAGAGCATTTTTCTTGCATTTTGAAGAACAAAACCATAAAACAGTTCCATCATTTTTTGCAAGCATTGTACCAGAACCTTTTGCTACAGGTCGGTTACAAAAATTACATGGTTTAACTAAAAGACTCATTTCTCATTTCACCTATTTAATTTTCTTTGCTTCTCTCTCTGTTTCTCTAAGCATTAAAATTTCTCCCAATCTAACAGATCCTTTTACATTTCTTGTAAGAATTCTTCCTTTATCTTTTCCAGTAAGCACTTTTACTCTAACTTGAATAACTTCACCAGCGATACCAGTTCGTCCAACAATTTGAATAATTTCAGAATGTACTACTTCGTCAGTTGTGGCACTCATTCTTCAGTCTTACCGCCTTTAATTTTAGCAATGGTTGCCACAACTTGGTCTACAATGTGTTGTGCGTCACCAGCATCCAAAATCGCTGCAGCGGCAGAAGTAATGTCAATACCTAAAGATTTACCTAATTCTTGTTTACTTGGTACAAAAGCAAATGCTGCGCCTTGTTCCTCACAGAGAATTGGAAGATGTGCTACTACCTCAGGTGGTTCTACATCTTCAGCAATAATGATTAGTTTACTGGTACCACGTTCAATTGCCTTTGTGGCTTCGTTTGTTCCTTTCTTGACTTTTCCACTAGTAGATGCAACTCTAACAGCTTCTAAGATTGGACTTACGAGGTCTTCTGGCGTCTCAAATTTAACATAATAAGGTTTACCCATTCTTCGTCACCCTTGGGGTTTATTCTCCATTCTCTGAATCCGCGGGTTTGGTATTAAAAGTGTTATCGGGTAATGATAGAATTTATTTTTTTGACATATTCAGACATTAAAGCATCTAATTTCTCTTGACTTTCAGATTCTGCATAAACTCTAACAATTGGTTCTGTACCACTAGGTCTAATCATCACCCAATTTTTTGGATCGATTGTAATTTTGATTCCATCAGTTGTATCAGAGTTTGGAAATTCACTTTTTAGAGCCATAATCAATTTTGAAACATTTTCAGGAGAACATGCAATCTTGTCTTTTGTAGTAAAAGATGAAGGGAGGCTAGTAACATATTCATAAATTGATTTTTCAGATGTTGCTAAAAGATCAAGCATCAAAGCCAAAGTCATGCAACCATCTCTAACTTGATTATGTTTACCATACATGAATCCACCATTTTCTTCAAATCCAATTAATGCATCAGTTGGAACCATCTTCCTCGATACTTCAACACTTCCTACTTTGGTACGAATAACTTTTGAATTAAATTCTCTAGCTAAAACTTCAGTGTTAGAGCCTGAATTCAAACAAGTTACAATCAGAGAATTTGGATTCTTTTTTAATATGTGTCTCATCAATGCAAGTGCAGATTTATCGCCAGTCAAAATATTTCCTTTGTTATCACAGAAAATACTTCTATCACCATCTCCATCAAATGCAATTCCAACATCTGCATTATTTGTAATCACAGATTCTGAAAGTTTTGAAAGATTTTGAGGTGTTGGCTCTGAACCACGTCCTGGAAATGAACCATCAATTTTTTCATTAATAAGAAATGTTTCACACTGCAACATTTTACAAAAGTTAGGTGCAGATACTGCTTGTGCACCATTACCTAAATCCAATACAACTTTGAAATGTTTTGATTCAATTAGTTTAGAATCAATATGTGAAATAATTCCTTTGAGGTAAACATCAATTGTACGATCTTCTTTTCCTGTAGTACCATATGTATCAGGATTCTGTATCCAACTTTTTTGTAGATAAATATCCTCAATTATTAATTCATCATCACGTGAAATTTCTACTCCATCATATGCTGCAGGTTTTATTCCATTGTAATGTGGAGGATTGTGAGATGCAGTAATCATTAATCCACCAGAATATCCCAATGCCTTTACTGCAAATTCAAGACAAGGGGTTGGAACAATTCCTGCAATATTGCAATCAATTCCTATTGAATTTAATGCAGAGCTTACAACTTTACAAATTGCAGGACTTGAATCTCTACCATCATATCCAATTAACACAGGGCCTTTTTTGAAATAAGTTCCAATAGCTAAAGTCATGTCATGAACAAATTCTAATGTGAAATCTTCAGAAAAAATACCACGAATTCCATTTGTTCCAAAAAATTTTGCCATGTAACTATTCAATAATAGATAAATTTGTGTTTAATGGCAAATTCGTTGCGGGAGTCGCCCAGCCTGGTCAAAGGCGTAGGGCTTAGGACCCTATCTCTTAGGAGTTCGTGGGTTCGAATCCCACCTCCCGCACCATTTTGATTTCTATGAATGATTAATAGTGAGAAAATATGCATAAACAAAGTCATGAGAAAAACAGTAGTTGGGATTACAGTAGTTGGAAAAGATAGAGAAGGTATTGTAGCTTCATTTACAAATTTTGCATTCTCAAAGGGTGGAAATATTGAGAAGGTTAACCAGAATGTCATCAAAAATCTCTTTGGAATGTATCTAGAGGTTTCTTTTTCAAAAATATTCGATGTAAAGGAATTTGATGAAGAAATTCAAAGTTTAGCAAAAAAAGAAAAGATGGATGTTAGTACACATCATGAAACAAATTCACAAAAAAATATTGCAATACTAGTAACAAAAGAACCACTTTGTCTACAAACATTTTTAGCTAATACAAAATCACTAAAGGGAAAAATTTCAGTAATTATTGGTACAGAAAAAACATTAGAACCTTTAGCAAAAAAAGCAAAAATTCCATTTGTAATTGTAAACGATAAGAATCAACAAAAAGCAGAAGAAAAAATTATTGATATTTGTAAAAAATACAATATTGATTTAATTTCACTTGCAAGATACATGCGAATTCTTAGTCCAAACTTTGTTTGGAGATATCCAAATAGAATTATTAATATTCATCCGTCATTACTTCCTGCATTTCCTGGTGCATTAGCATATGCACAAGCTTATGAAAGAGGTACAAAGATTGTTGGTGTTACATCTCACTATGTTACAGAGAATTTAGATCAAGGACCAATAATTTTCCAAGATTCATTTAAGGTAGATCCAAACGATACACTTGAAAAAATTAAATCAAAAGGACAAAAACTAGAAGCAGAAACATTACTCAAAGCAACAAAGATGCATCTAGAAAATAAACTTGAAGTTCGTTGGAGAAAAGTTCACATTAAATCAAAGTGAATTAAATGGTAGACATCAAGGCTCAATTTGATCCTAATCTTAGAAAATTAATCAAAAAGAAAAAACAAGTTGCAATAATTCCTATAGGCTCAATTGAGCAACATGGACCACACTTACCAGTATCAACTGACTCAGATATTGTAACAGAGATTGCAAAAAAAATATCAGAAAAGAAAGGTTATCTCTTACTTCCAACAATTACTTGTGGAGTATCATTTGAACATGCTCCATTTTTTAATTTGAGTATAAGAGAATCTACTCTACGTACTATTCTAATAGATTTGTGTATTTCATTATTTGATAACAACATTAAAACAATTTTCATAATTAATGGCCATCATGGAAATCAAAAATCAATTTACAACATTAATGTAAAACTCAAAAAACTCTCAAAAAATAAACTCAAAGTATTTCCATTATCATATTGGCATTTTATGAAAAGAGAATTTGATCATGCAGGTTTTGTAGAGACATCATTAATGATGGTAATTTCAAAAAATCTTAAAATGAATTTAGCAAAAAAAGGACTCATCACAGATAAAATGACAAAACAAGAAATCAAAAAAATTGGAAAATTAGCCAATCAATCATTTCCAAAAGCTACTAAAAATGGGATTTGGGGCGATCCAACAAAGGCTTCAAAAAGTGAAGGAAAGAAGATTTTAGATGAAATTATCGTAAATTTGGGGAAAAAGTGTCAAACTTGCCTAACTGAGCACGATTCTTAATTACACTATTGAAATTTTAATATAATCCCTCAATATCCAAGTCAATAAGTGATTAATGATGTCCCTTGATATGGCAGTAAAAGTATTGGATGAGAGTATCGGTCAAGTTGTACTGATAAAACTCAAAGGAACTAAGACAATTAGAGGTACTCTTCTTGGTTTTGACCAACACATGAACCTGCTACTCGAATCTTCAGAGGAAATTCCTGCTGAAGGCGATTCTAAAAGCCTTGGAACCATTGTAGTCAGAGGAGACAATGTAGTAATGATATCTCCTCCACCGTCACAGAAATAGGTGAAATGTAATGGTTAAAGGCACAACTTCTATGGGTGGTTTTACAAAGAAGAAAGTTCACATTAGATGTAGACGATGTGGTAAAAATTCTCTTCACAAACGTCATCACCAATGTGCAAGTTGTGGATTCCCAGAGGCTAAACGCAGAAAGTATTCCTGGATTAAATGGTATACATAGATGCAAGAGATTGTAATTATTCTTAGTTCATTAGTTGGTGTAGCTACTGCTGCTGCAGTACGTAAAATGCCAAGAGACAAAAATCAATTACTTAGTCTTGGTGCAAGTTCTCACATTAAAAGTCAGATTACAACTCTAAAAATTGAAAAAGATATTCTAACTAAAACAATATCAAGACTATACCAAACAGATTCTGAATTCTCTAAAATTCAAAAGGACAAATTATTATTAAAATATCAACACCAATTGGGAATTATTTTAGCTAGACTAGAAAAACTAGAACAAGCAAGTAAACATCCAGATTTAGGTCCAGTAGGTGATGGTTTGATAACATTAATGGATCAAAAATTATCAAAGCTAGATGATAGATTATACGAATTATCATCAAAGATAACAAGTGCTAAAATTCAAACACCAGAAATAAAGAAAGAGCAAATAAAACAAAAGATTTCAGAATCAATCAAAGAGACATTTAATTTTGAAACTTCAAAAGAAGTAAAAATTAAACCTGTCGAGATTCCTGCAACAAGATCAAGGCAATCATTTGAATTAACTACATTAACAAATGTTCCAAGAAAAGAAATAAAATTCCCATCATTTGAAAAGGAAGAAATTAAACAAGTTGTGAAACCAATGCCACAACCAAAAATTATTCAAACAGAATTAATCAAACCAAAAGAAAAAATAATTCAAGAAGTCATTACTTCAAGAAAAGAAATTATTCAAGAAATTATTACTCCAAAGCAAAAAGTAGAAGATAAAATTGAAATCATTCAATCAGTTACATCAAAATTAGAAATAATACCTGATATCAAAAAAGAGGTTGCTAAAATTAACGAGTACAAAGCACTACCTGAGCCAAAATTAGCTACATTTGATGATGATTTTGATGAGGATGATTTAGATAAAATCAAAGGAGATATCATGAAAGTTCTCTCAAAGCTTGATCAAGCAGAGGTAGAATAATTGTCCTACGATGATGCCATAAAGGCATTATCAAATAATGCACTAAAATTTGTCAAAGATGATTACATAATTGGTTTAGGTAGTGGTAGAGCAGCTACTGCATTTGTAAAATCCCTTGCAAAATTAATCAAAGTAAAAAATTACAATATCAAAGGAGTTCCAACGTCATTACAAATTAAATTAATTGCAGAAAAAGCAGGTATTCCACTAGTGGAATCAGATCAGGTAGAGTTTATTGATGTTGTATTTGATGGTGCAGATCAAATCGATTCTCATAAATATGTAATCAAAGGTGGGGGCGGAGCTTTACTGAGAGAAAATATTTTGTTTAGTCTTGCAAAAAAAGTAGTAATCATGGCAGATAAAACAAAATTTGTAAAAAATTTCACACGAACAGTACCAGTTGAAGTTCATCCACTTGCAAGAACCTCAGTAATTCAATCAATTAAAAAATTAGGAGGAACAGCACAGTTACGTTCGCTGGATAAAGGATATCCTTTCTTTACAGAAAATGGTAACATCATTTTAGATTGTGACTTTGGAGTGATAAAAAATCCCAAAATGTTATCTCAAAAAATTAAAGGAATTACAGGAGTATTAGAGTCTGGAATATTTCTCAGAAGACCAGATGTGATTTACAGAGCCAAAATAGGTGGCAAATACGATATTCTTTAGATTAGTTTGTTGTGAGTAATTTAATTAATTTTTAGGTAAAGTTATTCTAAAAATTGTGGGTCTAGAAGTCACAAAAATAGTACCACCATGAGCCTGTACAATTGATTTTACACGTACCAATCCTAATCCAGTACCTTGTTTTTTTGTAGTAAATAGTGGATTGAAAATATTGGGTAAATCTTTTTTGGGCGGAGCTGTTGTTACCAAAATAGTATTAGATTTTTCGATGGCTTGTGAATTTATTTTATCATAAATAGGACAACCTAGAACTTTGATTTTTTTTGGTCATATCCAAGTGAAATTAGATGTTTTTCCTATTAATTCATCTGAAGAATATTCGGTGGTTTCACAAAATTGTTTATTTACATATGTGATAATTCCATTTTTGTCAGTAATTGTTACCATAGAGGATTCATCTAAAGCACGTCTAAGATTTTTTTGAATTATTATTTGAGATTCAATATCAGTATCAAATTCCATCTATAGTTTATTTAATTAATGGAATTTATATGAATCTGTGACCTTATGAATATGGATATTGAATTAATTTCAATCTTAAAATAATTTTTTCAAAATTCTAAATTTTTCGCTCAACTAGTTTTCCATGACCAAGTTTACCTATTACTTCAAAATTATCTGCAACAACTTCTCCTCTAACTATTGTTTTTACTGGCCAGCCCTTTAGATTTAGTCCATCATATACAATATAATCAGAAAATCCTCCAAACAATTCAGATGTCACTTTTTTTTCTTTTTTTAAATCAATCATAGTAATGTCAGCATCAGAATTTTTCTCTAGTGTTCCTTTCTGCGGATACATTCCAAAGATTTTTGCAGCATTTGTACTAGTAAATGAAACAAATTGCTCCAAAGTAATTTTTTTCTGATTTACTCCATCATTAAGCAATATTGGTAATACGGTTCCAATTCCAGGAAATCCAGCAAGTGCACCCCAAACATCATCACCATCTAATTTTAGTTTTAGTTGATTTGCCACATGATCTGTCCCTATTGTATCAATTTGATTCCCAGATAATGCATGCCATATTGCCTGTCTATCATTTTCAGTTCTAATTGGAGGCATTACTTTGGCAAGATATCCTTGTTGTTTTTCATAAGATAGTGTCAGATAATGAGGGCAAGTCTCTACAAATATTCTAGTTCCAAGTTTTCTTTCTTCTTGTATTTGTAACAATGCTAGCTCAGAACCAATATGAACAAAATAGATAACACAGTCATAATCTCGCCCAAATTTTGATACAGTCTTTATTGCTTTAGCCTCAAATTCAGGAGAACGACTTTCAGACCAAGCAGATAATCCATCCTGGTTCTTTTCTTTAGCAGTTTTAATTCCACATCCACATGATTCATAATCCTCTGCATGAACTAGTACTGGACATCCAAGTGACGCAGCAGTTTTTACTGTTTGTTTGACTATATCATCAGTAACTTCAACTTTTGCTGCAACAAGTCCAGTAGAGTTTGGCGGCATATCCATGTAAACATGACCAACTTCACCACCAAGATTCATGTAAATTTTAAATGATGTAATTCCTTTTCCAACACAAAATTTCATCTCATTGATTTGTTGTGAATTAAAAATAGATGCATGAATTGCATAATCAACATAATGATATTGAGCAGAAGTATCAAGTTGAGATTGTAAAGAGCCTGAAAATGAATCCTCCAGTCTAAGCATTCTCATCATAGTAGTGATTCCACCAATTGCTGCAGCATGTGATTCAGTTTTTGCAGCTTCATTAATTGGGGAATATACACCATAATGAACATGAGTGTCAATTGGACCCGGAACACAAATCAAACCATTACCATTAATTTTATGGTCACATGCTGGAACATCTGATGTCAGTCCAATGATTTTTCCCTCATCAATTATGATATTTTTATCAATCATTCCCTGTGGAAGTATTATGTGAGAATCAATAATCACAGTATCATACGTCATCTAAAAATTTTATTCCTTGCAGTTTATTATGCTTTGAGAAAATATGTAAAAATCATTTTTAATGATTCAAGAAAAACCAGCATGCTAAAGATTTCATCAATAATTAAACGAAATAGGAAACGAGGTTAAATGGAAAACTAGTAACGAATTTTAGATGCTTCCATCTTTTTCGTGTTTTCCTTTTTCCTATCTATCTACTTCCTCAAAGACACCTCTTTGAATTTCAGCAGGTCTGATAATTTCCTCGCTATCACATATTCGTATTAAAGAAATTTAAGTAGATCCTAAGAAAATCTTAAAATTTGTTCATTATAATATAGGATCATTATACAAATGTAAATGATTGATGAAAGCTCTTCTAGTTGTCGAATGGGTACAATCTCTTCAAATATATTGATTCAGAGAATACTACAGAGTCATAAAAATGACAGATGATGTATGTGATTTTTGCAAAGGGGCTAGTTCTGATTCAACAAATGTATGTGTTTATTGTAATGGGACAGGAGAATGGAATCAAGCAGCTCAATCATATGTAAAAAACCATATTTGTCAATGTATTGTTCTTGATAGAAAATTCTGTCCTGTATGTAACAAAGCATGTCATCATGATACATCATTGAATCCAAAACAAAAAATTGATCCAGGATTTGGTGGAGTATCATCTCCTGAAATCACAGTTGTAATGTAAATTATTTAGAATGTTATTAGACTAAAACAGACTCATTATTACGAATCAATTTGCTCAACAAAATGTTTGCCATCTATAGTTCTGCATTGTCTGGGATGAGATTCCATGGAGGAATTTCCTGCAGCAAGACATTGCTCAAAGGAATCAATTTGTGAATTTTGATTTTGAAGAGATTCAAAAATAGTGATTTTGGGTATGATACAAGGTGTGGTAATACAGTTGAATGTTTCAAACTCATCAATTAATGGAATAAAAAATATCACTATAATAAATACAGAAATTAATGAAATTGGAATTATTATAAAATTTCTACTCATCGGGATATTTTTCAAACATCATAAATATTGATTTTGATTAAAAAAGTGATATCAGATAAAGATGAATTGTCTTAATGCGATCTTCATTAATTATTGTACTTCATAAAATAATATAATTTCCAATTTGTTCAATCAATCAAAGACCAGATTATCATTTGTGAATATTTAATTATAATTCAAAATTGACTTCAGAAACTAACTTTAGTCATCATTTAATGAGAAAATGAATAAAAATACAACTCAAAATAAGTAATTTATGGGCCGGTAGTTTAATGGCAAAATACCTCGTTCGCAACGAGGATGACGGGGGTTCGATTCCCTCCCGGTCCACATTATTATCTATAGTTTGTAGAATTAAACAAACACAATTCTAAGTAGATCTATCATGTAGGAATATTATGAAAATATTCATACCTATTCGACCATCAATTAAGAGTAAATCTGATGAGGAAATAGAAAATGAAGATGAAGAGTGGTAGTATCATTCTTCAATAAATTAGAGAAATTATTCTAAGCAGATATTGAAATGACTGGTCTGTAAAAGATTCTATAAAAGAGAAAAATTCCCAACATTTCAACTTGCTCTACAAGTAAAATAAAATATAGATGTTCTAGCCATCCACCTGAAAACTCGTTCATAATTGAATAAGTAATTGAAAATGCATAATCAAAAGTAGAATATAGTAAATTAGCAGATTCATAAACAATGTGAATATTTTTTAGATTATTTGGATTGATTTGATCCAAGTTTTTGTTTTGAATTATTGCATCATAAAACAACTCTTGATCCTCAGAATAAACAGTAACTCCTCTTTCAATAAACATCATAGAACTTCCAAAATATACTAGAAATAACATTAATAAAAAAAATAATAACAAATTTTCCAGTCTTTCCAAAAATTGTTTTTCTCATTTGTTTTTCAAATATTTTTCCAATTTTTCCAAGTTTCTCTTTT
>Ga0208335_1000108_pt1 | contig 34930 bp, 33 predicted proteins | sample DeeseametaMP0759_FD_184202 | JGI IMG/M metagenome (GOLD analysis project Ga0208335, IMG submission 184202) | Marine microbial communities from the Deep Atlantic Ocean - MP0759 (SPAdes) | ecosystem: Environmental > Aquatic > Marine > Oceanic | place: West of Cape Town, South Africa, South...
ATTTTGCGATCCGCTCCCGGTAAGAACATATAGTAAAAATCGTAGGGATTGAGATTATCCGTGGGATTGTTGCCATCCACAGCGCCCCAAGCGTGAATCTGCTTGCCAAGTTTCACCTCACCCCAACTGGGATACCAAATCAAATACACTTCCCGGAAGTCAAGCTTTGGATCGCCTCCAGTCCATCTAAATTCAACGGCGGAACTTGTTTTAAAATCAATGTCGCCTTTTGAAAATCCGACTTCAAGTTCTGCAATGCGAAATGGCAATGAAATCTGGGAATTATCCGATAATCGATTCATGGTTAATGGACTAATTAAACCGGAGTAGTATACCTGGGCATTTGTCGTTACAAACAAAAGTAGTAACAGTGAATAACGTTTCATTTAGTTACGAGGTAAGCGTTTAAGATTTTTTTCATGAAATAAACCGTCATCAATTCCCGAGTCAACTTTTACATTAAGAAATGTTACTTCCGTTGAATGTTGCTTTTGGACGTTTTCCACAAATACTCGTTCGATGATATAGTATTCTTGTACTTTATTAAATGTGTATTCTTTTTTCTTGAGTAGAATACCTCTCTTATCAAATGATTCTTCTTTTACACCGTATAAACCATTTTTCGCAATCCAGGATATATGTTTTGAATATGACGACTTAACTTCTTTTTTAGGAATAATTTCCAATACGTAACATTCAACACCATTTACTATTTCATCATCGAGACGTTTGTATTCATTTTCATTCAATTCACGATTAGATAAATCTTCGTAGCTCATATCAGACCCCATGAAGGAATCTCCCTTTTTCTTTGATGAAATTCTACGAACTTTTTTGAACGCCGGCAGCCACATGCGCATTTCATCATCCTTATCATTATGTTCTATTTTCAAAAATGCCACACCTCTATCATCTTTCGGTTCCATAAACCAAGTTATTTGCTTTTTATTATTTCCTATGGATTTAGAGATCATAACATTGGTTCGTGATTTCCCTTTTGAATTTGTCAAAACCATTTTTATCTTATTTGACATATCTTTCGGTGTCGGCTTTTCATCTACCATTTTGGCGATTTCAATACCGGTTTGTCCAAATGAGATTGCAGCTATAAGAATTAATACTGTAATATTCTTCATCTATTTGTTCCTTTCGATCAATTTATTTTTCAATAATTCTGCTAATGCCGACAGTACGGTCAATGTCCCCAGCGATGTAGATACCATAGCAAAAACCATAAGGCCGCCAATATATTGTATAGGTATGAATGATGAGAACACTAATGCCCCGAAGCCCATATTAGATCCTGCATCAAGAATAATCGCATAGCCCACATCATCAATAACTTCCTTACTTACTTTATCTTTATCAATCGTCCTGGAAAGACGACGAAATTGTGCAATATAATGGATAGCAAAATCCACGCCAACACCAATGATTATTGAAGATAGAATAGCTGTTATGTGACTTAATTCAATTCCAAAATACCCCATAAATCCAAAATTAATAATGACTGCAGATGTTAGAGGAATCACGGCTAAAACTCCCCACAAAATTCGCTTAAAAAATACGGATGCAATAATTCCAATCACTATAAGTGAAAAGATGATACTGAAGATGGATGATTTTATAACCATTATAACCAGGTCTCGAAACACAACAATCATACCTGTTACTGTTGTTTTTATATTCGAATTAAAATTTTCATTAATAAAGTTGTCCAAATTTTCTACATAAACAAATATATCATCCGTTGACATCGCTTTACTTAAGGCAGTAATTAATCCGACTTCATAATCATAATCGACTAGAGATGAAAAGTCATCCTGATCTCCCGACATAGAATACATGGTAAACAGATTGTTGACTTTTTCACGGGTATCAGGGATTGTTTCAAATGCCGGATCATCATCCATGACCGTACGATGCATTTGCTCAACTACATTTGCAATTGAATAGCTGATTGAGACTTTTTCATCTGATTCCATAAAATCCTGAAGAATCACCATATTGCTTAAGATTTCAGGATCTTTCATATCTCCTTCTATTCGAACTCGAATATCAACAGTCCCCGTCATTTCCTCATCCATAAAGTCTAAACTGTTTCTGATTTCTGATCCAGGTTTGAAAAAGTTGGATAAATTCACATCAACCGTTACATTGGTTAATGCAAAAATGCCGATGATCACAAAAAATGCGCCTGTAGAAAAAACATATTTCGGATGGGTTAACACAATTTTCCCAAGTTTGTTAATTCCTTTCTCAAAGATACTTGGCTTTGTGATGGCATTCGATTCCAAATCCCATTTTTTAAGACTCATAACAGCCGGGAGCATGAGTGAACTCAACAACCACGCCCAAGTGATGCCTGCGCTCATGGTGATTCCATAACCGATCATCGGTTCCAGAGGCGATGTAACCATCGTCAAAAAAGCTGCAATTGTTGTAATGCTGGTTAAAAATATTGGGACCAATAATGAATCCATTGAGGAAGCCAAAGCAAGTCTAACATCCTTTTTATTTCTCAATTCTTTAAAAAACTTGGTCATAACATGAACCCCATCTGAATTCGCAATCGTCAACAAAATAATGGGCATAGACGTATTTACCAAAGTGAATAAAAATCTGTTTGAACCACTTAATTTTAAAACCCAACCCATAAAACCCATCATGGAAAATAGAGATAGTCCAATGACCATCAACACCATGGCAACGCCAGGTACACTTCGCAGATTCACAAGCAAAATGAATACCATAATTAACATACCAAATTGCATCAGACTTTGTACATCATCTCTGATCATGGCCGGCATTGTACCTGTTATATAAGCTTGACCTCCATAATGAACCTCATAATCTTTTAATATAGGGTCAGCAATTGAGACTATAGTATTACGAAATGTAACCAGATTGTTACTATCATAAGGTTGGATCATCACTAAAAAATAATCTTCTTTATCACTGATAAGACGTTTTTTTATCGAAGAACTCCTGTCTAAATAATTCTTTATATTGATTATTTCTTCCGGGGACAAATCTCGATCCTTTTGGAGATCGTCAATTTCCATAAAACCATCTACATTATCCATACGTGTGATTGTAGAAATACATGTAATTTTTTCTATATCGTCTGCTGATTCTAATTCCTCTGTTAAATCCCAAATTGTCGCAAATGCTTTCGGTTGAAAAATAGAATTGCCTTTTTCTCCAAATGCAATAAATATCACTTGAGTACTTCCAAATTCTTCTTGAACCGCATCCCAGTATATTCTGGATTCCAGATTTTTTGGGAGGATTTTCATCATATCATCATCTACGGTAAAAAATCGCAAACCGGAACCCATAAATATGGTCGCTATTAAAGAAAGGATTATCGTGCGCCATGGATGATCCAAACTCTGTTGGATAAACCATCTGCGGATTGGGTGGTCGGAATATTTAGATTTTATTCTGTTCATGATAGTTTTTTATTGCTTTCAATCCTTTTGGTGTAAAGATCCCCCGGGCTACTATCTGGACAAACCCTCGAATGGTTTCCCGGATAGGAAGATCATTTTTAAGAAAAAATTCAGGCTGGAATGTTGAATTAATAATATTGATATATACGATGGCTGCTGATTTCATATTGATGTCATCTCTAGCCAAGCCTTGATCCTGTGCATTTTTTAAAATAACATAAAAAGTGTCCGTTTGGTTCAATCGAAAATTTTCCATTTCTTTCCAGATGCTAGGATAAGATGATTTCAATTCAGCTAAACGATGTACAGATGTTCTCCCTGCAAATTTTGAAATCGATTCCATAATTTTTATGTATTGAACAGCAGGATTCGGCTCTTCTTGCATGACTTTATTAAAAACTGAATCGATCTGGTTAAATACAAAATGGATAATGGACTGAATCAATTTCTCTTTGGTAGGAAAAAATTTATAAATAGTTTTCTTACTCATGGCCAAACGCTTTGATAAAGCATCTACCGTAAAGGATCGGACACCTGAGCCTGTAACTGATTCGAACCCTTCTTCGAGGATTAGTTTTTCTTGTTGTGAGAAAGTATAATTCAATGGAAACGTTTTACGTATATATCGTTTCCAATATTAAACATTTAATTTATATATTATCAACATTATAATAATTAAAAAGCAATTTTGAATTAATATATGAAATTAAAAGAATAATTTATTTAATAAGTTGAGTCTGCACGCATATTAAATTAATTTCAAATACTGAATTTTATTTATCGAGGAGAATAATGAGCCAAATTAAATTGTGTATATTTATATTTTTAATAATCTCACATTTTTTGTACGGGGAATCTATTAGTATTAAATCCCTGGAATTTTCAGCCAAGATTGAACGAGATGAATGGGGAGTTCCGCATATTTATGGTAAACGCGATGCTGATGTTTCCTTTGGATTGGCTTATGCCCATGCTCAAGATGATTTTACAACTATTTTTGATATTTTGTTGGCAACGCGAGGTGAGCTTGCATCAGTGTATGGAAAGGGCGCTGCAGTTAATGATTATTATGTTCATCTTATGGATTTATGGAATACCATTGACACTAACTACGAATCAGATGTGGCGGATGATGTGAAATTATTATGCGATGGTTATGCAGCCGGACTTAATCTGTTTTTAGAAGATTACCCTAAACAAGGAAAGAAAAATATCTATCCTGTTTTTGGTAAAGATCTAATTGCAGGATTTTCCCATAGGATGCCCTTGATGTTCGGACTCGATGGAGTTATGAAGAAGTTATCGAAAGAAACACGTCCGCAATTGATCGGACTTAATGGGGATGATGAAAATGACGAATCATTCAAAATGGTTGCCAGTAATGTTTTTGCTATTGCTCCCCACCGTTCAAGTGATGGTTACACTCGGCTTTGGATAAACAGTCACCAACCTTGGGATGGCCCTGTGGCTTGGTATGAAGCCCATTTTATCAGTGAAGAAGGATGGGACTTCTACGGGGGTTTATTCCCTGGTTCGCCTGTCCCACTACTTGGACATAATCCATATTTAGGGTGGGGCCATACCGTGAATTCACCAGATCTCATCGATGTATATGAATTGAAAATCAATCCAAATAACAAAGATCAATACTGGTTTGAAGGTGAATGGATGGAAATGAAGGTCCGGAAAGTACCCATAAAAGTAAAGTTATTTGGACCTTTTTACTGGACATTTAAACGAATGGTAAAAGAATCCATTCACGGTCCAGTCATGGAGTTTGACCATGGAACGTATGCAATTCGCATTTCATCTTTAAAAAATCTCAAATTTGTAGAAGAATGGTATCGAATGGGAAAGGCACAGAATTATGCAGAATTTAGGGAGGCTATGGAAATCCATGCTTTACCCATGTTCAACACGGGTTATGCAGACAAAGATGGAAACATTTTTTATGTTTATAATGCGAAGATTCCAAAACGGGAGGATGGATATAATTGGCATGAACTTCTTGCCGGCGACGAAAATGCCAATATTTGGACAAGCTATGTACCGTTTGATTCGCTACCACAGGTTTTAAATCCGCCAGATGGTTTTTTACAGAATTGTAATAGTAACCCATATCTTGCCACAGGGAATATGGAGGATGTTTCCAAACCTTTACCGGAATGGACAGGGATTGAAACGTACCAAACCAATCGTGCTCTTCGAGCTTTGGAAACATTTGGTGCAGATTCATCCATATCACGGGACGATTTTTTTAAATATAAATATGATACCCAATATTCATCAAATTCAGTCATTGCCAAGGTGAGAGACAGATACATAAAAGAAATGGTCAACGAAAAGGATCCTAAATTGATCTCTGCATTAACTCTGATTAAAGAATGGGATTTATCGGCAGACTCGAGCAATACGGCTGCAGCGTTGGCCATGATTGTACTTCCGAATACTTTTAATGAAGATGATCTTAATTATGAGATTGAAGACATCACCCGAAAACTTGTTGAAACAATTGACTATTTAGAAACTACATTTGGCAGGATTGACGTACCGTTGGGAATGGTTTTACGTTTAGTGCGAGGAAAAACAAATTTGCCGCTTTCCGGAGGGCCAGGTTTATTGAGGGCAATCTATTTCAAGAAAAAAGATGATATGTATGTTGGACGAGCAGGAGATTGTTATTTCCAAGCTGTTGAGTGGGGATCTAATGGGGAATTAAATGCGTGGAGTATTCACCAGTTTGGAAGCGCAACATCCATTGAATCATCTATACATTATGATGATCAAGCAAAACTTTTTTCAAAACATATTATGAAACAAATACGACCATGATAATGCGGTCAATTTTATTTATTCTTGTAAAACAATCAGTACCAAAAGAGTTACATCAAGAGCATTAACAATTCCATCAATATTTATGTCAGCTGGAGGTGTGGGATTATAACCCACATTCAACATCATATCCACTGCTAGGCTTATATCATGAATATCAATTTCACCATCAAAGTTAATATCTCCCAGTGTGAATTCTGGGAATGTTGAACCATCGAGATACGTAAGTTCATATTTCTGGGCGCGTGCAACCATAACATTATTTCCGGGAGAATTATGATTCCACACAACATTTCCATTAGATGTTACTTCAAACATATGTGCTTCATCTGCTTCTGTAATCAATGTATTGCCATTCGGCATGCGAAACGCTCCTGATTGCACATTTGAATAATAACCTCCGCTATGAGTCCAGAAAGGCCCATTTGGACCGTATGCATCTGATCCATTCAAGATATAATTTCCTGCTGAATCTATAGGTGTGGCAATTTCAAACACAGCTGAATTATTATTTTGAAAATTATTATTGTAACAAATTAAGTGACCTCCGCCAGGATAATTTGAAGGAATCCAATTAATTCCATGTTGTGAATTTAATTGCTGATTTGTGTCTGTTCCACGATTGTACACTTGAGGATTTCCCCATCGATAAAGAAAATCACCACCCTTTCCTGAATTCCCGCCTGAATGAGTTGCTGCTTCGGTGGTTGTGGTGCTGTGATCAATAATATAAATTTCGCTCATTGCTCTTGAAGATAATACAATCTGATCAAGTTCGTAATTGTAATCAATCGCATTCAAATGCACCCAATCTGCATGAGATCCCCCCGGACCTTGTGAACCGCCCACATTCCCGTAATTAATATCCATTAATTCAGGATGATCTGATACAACACCATAATTAGGTAAAGTCGAGTCGGCATCTTGAATCAAATGATCCCACAAATGCCATTCCCATACTAAGTTGAAACTGTCTGAACCGATGGGTTCTATTTCCAGGATAGCTTCTGACCACATTTGGTTAAGAGGATTATTAATAATCTGGCGCCCTATTGCAAACGCTTCTGCAGCTGTTTTTCTCTCCCAGGTAATGACTAAAATATTTCCATTTTGTAATGGTTGAATATCATGATGATGTTGATAGGTGTTGTTTGCTATTTGGACCTGCCACAAAATATTATTATTCCAATCTATGTGTGCTATTCCGCCACCTACTCCGCCATTAGACATAGAAGGGTTTTGTACACGAAATGGATATATTATTGAACTATCCGGCTTTAGGTATGGCATACTTGCTACTCCTCGAGGATGCTGCCATGTATGTAATACGTTTACAGAATTATTTATCATATAGGTTGTACCGTTATTACCGCCACCAGGCATACCGGCTGTTGGTGAAAATAATGTATACCCATTAAATGCCTGACCAAATAAAAATCCAACAAGTTGCATGGTAAAAATAATTTGTTTTAATAGATTCATATTTTATTCAAATTTTGTTTAACTAATAGACTTAAATACGGTCAATTAGTTAAAACTCATGGTTAAGTTTATTGTATTATTTAATTAATATACTATAACTCTACAAAGTAAATTAACTAAAATTACCATTTGAAAACTTCAAGAGCATTTAAAACATATCTGACTATTGGGCATACGTTTGGTATGTGGGTCAGTCCAATTATTTCCGGTGTCCTCTTATCGATACTGCGTTTACTCGTTACTATTGGATTGAAGTTGGATCATTTATTTTTTCCGTCTATCAGGAAAAAGAAAATATCACCGTTAGTGATTGTTGGTAATCCGCGATCAGGGACTACATTTTTACATCGTTTTCTCATTAGTCAAGGTTTGGGGACCGGCGCCCAATTATGGCAAATGGTTTATCCATCGCTCACTCTGCAGAAATTGATAAGACCACTCCTTCCTCTTTTAGAGATCATAAGCCCTGCGCGTCATCATTCTACCGCAGCCCATGAAACAAGTTTAACATCTATCGAAACAGATGATGTATCATTGCTGTTTAAATTTTTCGACGGGTTCTTTTTGTATGGCTTCTTTTTAGCTTTTGCAGAAGAAGATCTGTTCGATTGGTTTGATCCCCAAAAAAGAAATACATCCAAACGAGATTTTGAGTGGTATGAAGCACTTTGGAAACGATTGGCTGTATCGGCAAATCAAGATAGAGTAATCCCAAAGCTTTTTTCATTGAGTACCAATATACCTGCTTTTCAAACTCATTTCCCCGATTCAAAAATATTGTATATGGTACGTGATCCATTGAATGTGTTACCATCAGGTTTAAGCCTGGTAACAGGTGTGTTGGATAAGCGATTTGGGTTTTGGAGTCTGGATGAAAATATACGAGAGCGTTTCATTAAGCGTTTATATAATGCCTTTGTTGAATTATTAAAACGGTTTCATGAGGATTGGACGAACGGTTCAATAGATAAAACAAAAGTATTCATTGTAAAATATGATCGTATAATGACAGATTTTGACGAATTAATGAATGAAATACTTACATTCACTGGAATAACGCCCACTGATGAAATGATGATAGAAATTAAAAATACAGCAGACAGACAGCGTCAATACACAAGTGCTCACAAATACAATCTAGAAAAATTTGGATTGAATGAAGACCAGATTCGTTCAGATTGTTCATTTATTTATGATACATTTTTAAATTCAGTTAATAATGAAGTTGATTAAAATATTTTCAATCATCTCCAGCATAAGTTTGATCTTTGGGTTGGATCTTTCCGGGCTCAAGTCAACTCAAGAATGGACTTCATTACAAAATAATGATGTAATTATAAAAACAACAAACTATTTAGGCTTTCCAATTTGTAATGCTGAAACAATTCTTCCTTTTCCAATGAAAACAATTTCATCAATTGTTGAAAATGTTGAAGAATACCCCAATGTATTTATAAGAGTTTCAAAGGCAACGTCTCTTGAAAATGACATTGTCCATATAATGCTGGATATGCCTTTTCCATTTTCAGGGAGAGATTACATTGTTAAGTATAGTAAATATAAATTCGGAAGTAAATGGACATTCAAATATTCTGCAATCGAGCATCAAGATGCTCCTCTTCAAAAAAATCATGTACGTCTTGTTCATGCTGCCGGGGAATGGAAATTGACTAAAATCAATGATCATGAAACCAATGTTTCTTATACGTGGAATGGTGAATTACTAGGCGATTTTCCTAATTGGGCATTGGATCGAGCCTGGAAAACCCAGGGCAATGAAATGATGGAATGGCTCAATGATGCCTTGCAGGATTAATCTATGAAAATTAAACCAATCATATATTTACTGTTTAGTTATACGCTCGTTGCACAGTCATCTACACAATACAGCGGGTATGTTCATTATTATGACATACATCGGTTATCAGACCGATCAATCATAAACCTGCCATGGCGCATCTTCAGCTTGAATGTGGATCATCAAAATGGTGACTTTGCTGTGAATTCTACTTTAGCTATGGAATACCATATGCGTAAAGATATTTCATTCTTCAATAGCAGTAATCCCCAGGAGTTTACTTGGGATCTGCGGGAATTTTATGCCAGCTGGTTTACATCATTTGGTGAAATAAAGATCGGCAAGCAAATTCATTCCTGGAGCAGTGTAGATGATAACAGTCCCATTGACAATATTAATGCCTACGACTATTATTATATTTTCAACTTAGGCAGTGACCGCAAGCTCGGATCAATGGGATTGACGCTTGATTACTATCTAAACAATACCAAAATTGGCTTTTATTATTCACCATTACACCATACAAACAGATTACCCATCAACGATCCTGAATTTCCTATTCAATTGCCTGTTACACCAAGAGCATCGCAAATAATAAGTCCAAAAAACCCAGATGAATACGGTATTACACTGCAGCAAAAAATGAATGTTGCAGATCTTTCATTTACCTATTTCAGTGGATATGACAGATTATTCAGCCTGAGCGGCTCCAATGTATTTACAAATCAATTTCAGACAGTGTCTGTACTGGATACCGTTTTTTCATTTCGCAAAACAACTATGCTGGGCGTTGGAATCGTTATTCCAACAAAATGGATCATTCTGCGGGCTGAATATGCTCAATTTTCAACTTTTGATAACAATGACTCTACTGCCATTTCGAACAAAGGACCTTCGAGAAGATTCGGCTCGGCAAATGAAGTGTTTTTCTCTCACGCGTTTGAAACAAAGGCAAAATATTATCAAGCCATATTACAGCTGGAAACTGAATTACCGGGCGGTATCGAATTTATTGGACAATATTTAAAATACGATACTTTGTCATTTGATGCAGAATATTTGCCGGATGTTGATCTGCCGCTGCTGGAAGCAGACTTTGATCCTTATTCTATATTCTTCCCGGGAATGGGTACACCCCTTTCGATCATAGCCCAAGAAGCTGTTCTAATGATTTTTAACAAATCGTTTATGAATGAACAGTTGCTCATTGAAACACTCTTTCTTTTAGATCAATCAAGTTATAATGATACGAAAGGAAATGGACGCTTGATCGAAGTGAAAGGCACCTATGATCTTTCTACATCTTTAAAACTGACTGCAGCACTTACGCACATAACAGGAAATTCTAAACTGGATGGTGATTATAGCTTCAACGAAATGGAGGATTTTTCCCATATACGTTTTGAATTGAAGTATTTCTTCTAAATTATTTCAACAACACCATCTTTTCAGTCTGTATAAAACTGCCACTTTCGATTTGAATAAAATAAAGACCGCTTGGCTGATGGCTGCCATCCCATTGGATACTGTGATATCCTGTAGATAATTCATCATTTATAAGTGTAGTGATTTCATGTCCAACAATATTATACACCTTAACCGTAACAAACTCTGACTGAGGAATTGAGAACTCTATTGTAGTCGTTGGATTAAAAGGATTGGGATAAACAGATAATAATAAAAATGCTTCCGGGAAAATATCTTCTCCGATACTCACATTTTCGGGACAATAATTGCCATCAGGTGCTAATTGCGGCAATTTATTTACAGGATTGGTCACAAGATTATACATGAGCGTATCGGTGGATTCAAACAATGCCGGCGTGCAGGGTTCCCATTCGTCGGCGATGCCCTGGCAGGTTTGTGTATCCGCAAGAATGCCCATATTTGTCACAATGCACCAATACAAATATTCCATAGCCATACAATCATATTCGCAAGTCCAGTCATCATAATGATACCAGGCTTCTTCGGGATAAGGATTTGGAATGGTCATAAATTGGCCTCCTCGGGCCACGTCCATGGCATCTGTTAATTCAGATGCATTAGGTTGCAGTGCATAAAGTGCAGGATAGACCTCCACATGCCCGCATGAATTGATTGTGTGCAAGACTTCTTCTACCGTAGCATCGTCTCCCCAGTGACCAGGCTGGGATGGATCAATTTCATTTCGAAATAAAACTGCACCGGTACAATCGTCAAAATTGTCGAAAAAATCATCGATTGCGCTTGAGTTTTCCGATTGGAATACAGGCATAACTGTGAAATTATCAGTCAATGCAGTTTCAATATTCGGATCGTCTATAATGCCATCTTCGTCGTTGTCCAAAAGTTCAGCTGCAACGGCTGCAACGTGGAGAACTTTTTCGTCAGAAACAGTAGACACAGCATATACATGAAAATAATCCAACACATTTACATATTTAGAAAAAATCCCAAGTGCAGGATCATCGGGATTTGGATTGGCTTCAATTTCAAAACATACATTATTCTGTGCCAGCAGCAGAAAGGGTAAAAGTATTATGTATATAGAGTGGTGTAATTTTTTCATAAAAATAAATTAAGCAGCAATTGCTATTTTGCTTAAATCCTATTCCTTTGGGTGGTGGTTATCAGCCAGAGGCATTTCATGTTTTAATTTACAATGTATTACTCCAGAAACAAAAACCAGCCGGTTTATAATACCTGAAAGTGTTGGTTTATTAGCCTGTTATTGTACGACCAAAAACTTTGCAAAATCCGATTGTTGGAACAAGGCAGAATTCAATAGCCGGTTTCGAAGGTCCTCTGCATATTTTTTAAACTCACTATCAGAAAGGTCATAATCAGGCAGTGTTTCAGTCGCTCGGCGGTTGTTAAAAAACTGGTTGTCGTCAATTCGAAAATTGTCCGGTTTTGAGGATATAGATAATGCACATTGGTTACAATAGTAATCCGGGGCATCATATTTTGGGTTTTGAGCGGTCTTAACAATAACATTACCGATCAGATGTCCAGGATTTGGCCCAGGTTGGGAGCGGGTAATAGACACACCACAGGCACCGGTCGAGTAGATGATATTGTTCTCAATTATGCCAACCGGTTTGCCTCTTTCTGCATCCCAATAGGCAATACCCCAGGTAAGGATATCTTCAATGATGTTGTTGCGGGCAGTTACATTGGCATCGACAAAAATACCAATCCCTTTCCAATAACGTTTTATCAGATTTCCATCAATGGTGGCTCGGGCATTCCAGGTAATACCAACAGCGACTCCGCGGCCGCCCCCGGCAACCTTTGAACTGGCTTTATCCACACCATCAATAAGATTACCAATAATCGTTGCAGTAGCATCCCTGTAAAGAGCAATTCCGTCCCAGGAATTACCAATAATTTCATTATCTGTTATCGTTAGGTCAGAGTTTTCACGCCCGCAAATACCCATAACACCGATGATATTTTTAACAACAATTGCCGAATCCCCAATATTGCCATAAATATAGTTATTCCGAATAGTAACGGTGCTGTTCTTGACCACAATTGCGGCGTCTGTTGCATTACCATCGGGATCGCGGATACCACCTGTAACAGATAAATTTTCAATTATACCTCTTTTGCAGTGATTAAAATAAATTCCGTATCCTGCATTGGTATGGATAACCGCTGAACGGTTTTCAGGGCCGGTTATTCTGACATAACTGCCGGAAATTTCCAATCCCGCTGTTGCTGGTACAAACTGATTGGGTTCCTCACAGTTACCGCAGGTTGAGTCTGTAATCGAAGTTGGTGAGAGATAATAATCACCGGGCTGCAGATAAATTTCCAGTGAATCAACCTTGCCGCTCAATACGGCCTGTAATCCGATGACAGAAGTAACCTGCTTCTTTTGAACTTCAGCCAAAAGGAGCAGCGGTGTAATGACAAACAATATTAGGAAAATATTTGGGCGTAAAATCATATTAAAATATAATGATCAGGATGTTTTTAAGATAATTAAATTAGGATATAGGTGATCTACAATGGTTTGGTTACGGCATTAAAATGAATAAACTCGTCGAGCGGTGTAAGCCGTCCTGTGAAGTGGTGGTTATACCGCCAAACACTGTTCATTTCAACAGCACCATCTTTCTGGTCTGGACAAAACTTCCGCTTTCGATTTGAACAAAATAAAGACCGCTTGGCTGACGACTACCATCCCATTTTATGCTGTAATTTCCTGCAGAAAGTTCATTATTTATGAGTGTAGTGACTTCATGTCCAACAATATTATACACCTTGACTGAAACAAACTCTGTTTTAAGAATTGAGAACTCTATTGTGGTCGTTGGATTAAAGGGATTGGGATATGGATTAAATAAGTGGATTTTTTCCGGAATAATAAGAACTCCGCTAACAGCTGCTGCATCACAATCCTGGGAGTCTGTAACCATAAACGAATAATAGAACTGATCCAGACTGGTATGGAAATGCTCACTGTTTGCTACACATTCAGGAACATTATCACAAAGCTGATTGCCACCAATGGTAAAATAGGGATACCAGGCCGCATCCATGTCATTCCAATTAATATCAAGTGAACAAATACATGCGGGAACACTTGATAGTGTATTATTGAATACCCAGAAATAGGTTAGGCCGGATAAATCACAAAATGATTCCGGCAGGGAATCCAGTTCATTGTAGCCGATGTCCAATAAATAGAGAATTGTTAAATTTCCAAAATCATTTGGTAAATACTGTAATTGATTATTGGAAATATAAAATGACTGAAGATTTGTCAATTGGTTAAAACTCTCCGGCAGCGATTCTATTCTATTCCATTCTAGATAGAGAGAACTCAATTGATCCCAATTACCTATACTGTCCGGTAATGTGAAGATTGTATCATTCACACCACTGGAATTTCCATAATTACCAGCCACGAGAATTTTCAACCTTCCGCTAAACCATGTTTGTGTACCCAATTCCAGTGGAGAATTATAGTCAAGATCATTATCGTTTATCAGTGCATTGAGAACATCGATATCGCTTGTATAAAAACAACTATCGCCACTAATTATATTTACATTATCCGGTATGGTATCAAAATAGGTGTATTCAGGATCGCATTGCGCATGTAATGGAAATTGGATAAGGATCAGGAGTATGGCTGAAAATTTCATTTATTTAAGGAGCAGTACTTTTCTTGTTTGTGTTTTCATTCCAGACATAAAGCGAATAAAATATACACCGCTGGGTTGATTAATCGCATTCCAAACAACCTCATGTTCGCCCGATAGTAATTCACCATCCACCAAAGTTTCCACCAAACGACCGGTTATATCAAAAACTTGCAGCTGCGACGCATGCGTCGCAACTACACTAAACCGTATGGCGGTTGTGGGATTAAACGGATTTGGGAACGGCTCATATAGCTCAAATGTATTTGGCAAAAACTCATCATTAATTGCAACGGGAAACGTGTAGGCATTCACATTGACTGTTTTTGTTAAATGATCGTATTTAATCGGAGTTACGGTGAAAATCATCGGATTGGCATTAGTTAATTCTGTTATTTCTGTAGAGGAATAGGTAACCATGAAATATTCTCCAGGATCGATCGTGCATTCTTGAGGTGCTGCATCAAACCAGCTCTCTTCATCAACCAGTGAATATTCATATGTAACTGCATTATATCCTTCATTGTGAATCTCAAAAACAACTGTGGAATCACCAATATAAATACTGGGTTCAAATTCATGTGTATGGAGATCTTGACTGATGACGCTAAAAGCGACAGGATAAATTCCGGGAATACGCATCGCTCTGTATACTGCACCATTGGGCAATGTCAAATTCAGATCCGCTTCCCAGACTATTTCACCATTAGCATTCACTTCCAGAGATGTACCGCCACCGCCAACAGTGGTAATTAAATAATTGCCATTATCCAGTTTTTGAGCATTGCCGGAAGCAAAACCAAACAAATCCGATGGCAGCACATATTCCCAAACAGTGGTTGCATCTTCAAGCACATCATTAATTTCAATTTCAATAGCTCTGGAGGTGGGTTCATCTGTCCCTAAAAAAATCTCACTCAAATTGCCGTTATCAAAAATAACAATATTGCCATTATTCAATACTTGCAGACTATGCTGAAAACTGAAACCCAGATCATGTCCAAAATCCACTTCACCGGATGGAAATTCATGGCCCATATTCCAGATAATATTTCCACTGGAATAATCAATACTTGTGATCCGCGAAAGATGGCGGACAGAAATATTAACTGAATTCGTCTCTTCATTAAACGCGATGGCATTTATGTGTGTCCAATCGTATTGCCGATTTATATAAGCCTGGTCCCAAGTCCCGCCAATATCATCATAATCCTGCATATCAAAATAATCGAATGTATTCCAGCTCCAAACCACTTCCTTTGTATCCTTGTCCCATTCCACGATCTTATCACCCACCCAGAGAAATTCCAGTGTGACACCATCGGCTATATAACCAAGTCCCTGAAATAATGATGTCCAGCTGCCGATGGGGATGGGCCCGATCTCTATGACAGAAATAATACCCATATAATTTCCATTGGGCAGTTGGATCATATCGTGATGAAGAAATTCATCATTGGGCTCCTCCCAAATGAAATCATTACCAATATCAAACTCCACTCCCGGTAGGTTGTTGTCGGAAGAATTATCTAAATAACAACCAAATAGATCACCTTCATCATTAGTATTATAAAAGACCAGATCTTCAATTCCCGAATTCCAGATTTCATTTCCATTATTATCAACAACTGCGCTATAGTAATTGAAAAACGAACCGAAAATTGTCACGCCATCTGCTATTTCAGATTCGTTGGAAAAAGTTGTCGTCACATTTGACTTCTGTTGTGCGGTTGTAAATGTAAATACATCTGACCAGGAGCCCAGTTCACCGTCCAGATTATGTTTACGGATTTTCCAATAATATTGCGAGTTCCATTCAATATTCTCTCTATCGATATAAACCAAGGTTAAGTCTGTTACATTAATAATAACGTCTGTAAAACTATCATTATTGGAAACCATCAGCTGATAGCGATTTGTTGATGGAATTTGTTCCCATTCAAACTGGACGTATGTATGGTATAATGCATTGTAATTCGTAGGCTGAATCAGGTCAGCATTGGTTATGGACAGTAAGGAAATGATGAAAAATAAGCGTTTCATAGATTTATATCGATAATTAAGATGCAAATTTATTAAACTCAATATAATACTATTAGTTAAATGTAATTTTAGTCTTATATGACAGCATTTTTTCAAACTCCAATCGTCGTTCTGGCCAATGGCCGTTTTCCATCCAACGTCATTCCACTCCAAATCCTTGATGAAGCAGGAACAGTCATTTGCACGGACGGCAGTGCCGATACTTTATTGCAATTTGAACGTACCCCACATGTTATCATAGGTGACCTTGATTCCACAAGCCTAAATAAGAATGATTTCCAAGGGCTTTGGGTTGATGTTCCTGATCAACAAAGGACAGATTTGCAGAAAACAATGGAGTGGTGTTTGGTAAATGATTTAAATGAAATTGCCGTTCTCGGTGCCATGGGAGAACGTGAAGATCATAGTTTGGGGAATCTGCATGTGCTGGCAGAATTTTCAGAAAAAATGACAGTTCACTTTATAACAAATTTTGCACGAATATATTGTGTTAAAGGACAGCAAACTTTTCAATCAAAAAAAGGACAGCAAATTTCCATCACTGCCGTTGAAGAAGTATCCTCTATTACAACAAAAGGACTAAAATATGCATTGAATAATGAGCTATTTCCACCGGCCTGCAACGGTATCAGCAATGAAGCTGAAGGTGATGAATTTTCCATAAATACTTCCCACCCTGTCTGGCTCTTTATCAATCACCCTGAATAAGAATATTGTGCACTATTTAGACTGGCTGGCTATTGGCGGATACGTTTTACTTCTGCTCTGGCTTGGTTTTTATAAATCAACCAAAAAAGAAGATAACAATGATTTTATCTTGGCCGGACGGAAATTAAGTCTTCCCGGTTTTGTAGCTACACTTGTCGCAACATGGTATGGCGGAATTTTGGGTGTGGGTGAAAACACGTACAATTACGGCATCCAAACTTGGTTTATTTTTGCTTTACCCTATTATATCTTTGGTTTACTCTTCGCATTTTTTCTTGCTCCACGAATCAGAAACCTTCCCCACCGTTCTATCCCGGATCACTTTAAACATCATTTTGGGCATAATGCCGGAATTGTCAGTGCTTTGCTGATTCTGATACTCGCATCACCTGCTCCTTACATATTGAGCCTTGGAATACTTTTAAAATACACTGTTGGCTGGACTTTACAGTCATCGATCCTAATTTCCACCGGATTCAGTTTGGTTTATATTTGGTATGGAGGTTTCCGATCTGTCGTGCGAACAGACATATTGCAATTTATATTCATGTTTACCGGATTTATTTTATTGTTTGTCTTTGCTTGGAATTTAAGTGATGCTCCCATTTCACTCATTTCCACTTTACCGGATCGATATTTCGATCCCACCGGCGGAAATTCAATCCAATATATCCTCGTCTGGTTTTTTATTGCCATGTGGACATTTATAGATCCCGGATTTTACCAGCGCACGGCAGCTGCCCGTTCTCCCGCTATTGCAAAAAAAGGAATCCTTATTGCTATTGGTTTTTGGTTCATATTCGATATTCTTACTGTTACGACAGGGCTCTATGCTATTGCGTTATTCCCAAATCAGGAAGCTGCCATGGCCTATCCGGAACTGGCGTCACGTATTCTTCCTCCCTTTGTTTATGGTATTTTCCTTGTGGGTTTATTTTCGACAATCATGTCCACCATCGACTCCAATGGTCTCATTTCTGCAATTACATTCGGTCGGGATATTCTATTGAGGATTCAGCAAAAAGAAGAACAAGAAAATGAAACTGAATATATCCGCAAAGGGTTGGTGGTCATGGCATTTATTGCAGTACTTCTTGCCATCAGCATTCCTTCAATTGTGCGGTTGTGGTATGTGATCGGCTCCATCATTGTTCCGGGAATACTATTACCCTTTTTAATGACTTTTACCCAAACCAAACTAAAAGCTGATAAAATAATTCTTACAATGATATTCCCGGTCATTACAGCTATTTTTTGGTTTATCTATGGACACTTTTCAGGACATTATCCCATGGCAATAGAACCGTTTTATCCAGGTATAATTTTTTCGGCAGCACTTATAGGAATTTGGAAAAAATGAAACTGGAAATCGAACGGAAATTTCTAGTTAAAGATAACTGGCCACAACCAGTGTCAGGGATGCATTGCATTCAAGGATACATCAGTGCAGATAAGCATCAAGTTGTACGTGTGCGCATTATGGATGATAAAGCATGGTTAACTATAAAAGCACTTAAAACTCAATTGACACGTATTGAGTACGAATATGAGATTCCTGTGGATGATGCCAAAATTTTATTAGAAAATCTCTGTATTAAACCATTGATTGAAAAAATTCGATTTATTATTTGTGCATTTGATAATAAATGGGAAATTGACGAATTTCTGGGTGAGAATAGTGGTTTAATAGTTGCAGAAGTTGAGTTAGAAGAGGAAGACCAACTTATCAAATTACCTGATTGGTTAGGAGATGAGGTGTCCCATGAACCTAAATATTTTAATTCAAATTTGGCAACTAATCCTTACAAAAATTGGGAAAAATAAAAAACAGCTCTTTTATGAAAAAAATTATATTCTGCGTATTTATTCCATTTTTATTAATTGCTGATCAGCTTGATCTTTGGCAGGCAGCTAAAATTTCTAAACCATTGAATGATACCTATACCCTTTCCATGGAAGGTGATTACCGTTCATATGACATGGGTGAGCAGTTAAAATACTATCATGGTGATATTGGAATATCCTTTCCAATATTAGCTAATTTCAATTTAAGTGTTAATTTCAGGGAAGTGTTCGAATGGAAGGGTTTCTGGAAACAAGAGCATCGCCCCCATGGAGCTGTTTCTACAAAAATGCAATTCGGTTCGTTAGGTGTTTCTGCCAGGAGCCGTTTTGAGTACCGTATGAAGCAGGATAAAGATCCTGCAATTAGAAACCGCAATCTAGTATCCATAAAATCTGGTAAAGAATTTACCCCATTAAAACTTGTTCCTTACATAGCGGATGAAATATTTTATGATATGGAGGAAAGTGAATTGAATCGAAACAGGTTCTACGTTGGAATGGAAATTAAATGTATCTCGTTTGTGAAAACTGTAATCTATTTTCTGCAGCAGAAAGATTTGAAAAATGAGGCGTGGGAGCCCACCAATGTTGTTGGAATGAAGTTTTCTTTCTAATTTTTTTCACTAAATAAAAAAGGCCCGAAATCGGGCCTTTTTTATTTCGATTATTTTCTATTCCATATCTGCAGAAAACTCACCTTTTGAAGCCAAACTATTGAATTTAGCCCGTTTCATAAACGCTTCTTGAGCCACAGGAACATTTTCAACGCTTCCACCCCAGGCACTTAAGGCTGGAGCTTGTAACGCACGACCATAGGAAAAAGTAAGATTCCATGGTTTTCCATCAATTTGGTTCATGGCATTCAAGTGTGCTGTGGCAAGTTCATCACTTTGACCACCGGATAAAAATGCAATTCCCGGTACCGCTGCCGGTACAGTATTCATAAAACAATCAACTGTCATTGACGCCACTTGCTCCACAGATGCTTGTGTTTCACACTTATATCCTGACAAAACCATATTGGGTTTAAGAACCATACCATCCAATTGCACTCCTTGTGATGCCAGTTCATAAAATACGGTGTGCAGTGTTTCAATCGTCAAATCATAGCTCTCTTCAATCGTATGCGTACCATCCATTAAAATCTCCGGTTCAACGATTGGTACTATGCCCTGCTCCTGGCATAATGCTGCATAACGGGCTAAAGCGTGGGCATTTGTGGCAATACAGTAATGAGTTGGGATATGTTCACCAATGGTGATCACAGCGCGCCATTTTGCAAACCGAGCGCCCATGTCATAATATTCTATCAACCGTTCCCGTAAGCCATCTAATCCATCTGTGATTTTTTCGTCAGGTGAATTAGCTAATACTTTTGCTCCCATATCTACTTTAATTCCAGGAACCACTCCCTTCGAAGATAAATGTTCAGGAAACGGTACATTACCATCCAAGGTTGATTGTCGCAGTGTTTCATCAAACATGATTACACCGCTGATATATTCTTCCATTCCCGGTGCAGTTAACAGCATATCCCTGTATGCATTTCTATTTTCTTCCGTGCTTTCTACGCCAATACTTTCGAAACGTTTGGCACATGTAGGTGTACTTTCATCTGCTGCTAAAATGCCTCTTCCGGGAGTTACCATTGCTTCAGCAACATCTTGTAATGATTTCAATTCCATTTTATCCTCTAATTATTGTTTAATTTCTAATTTCAATTGTTGATACCATTCTTTTTCTGTATCAAAAGGTTTACCGCCTTTTATACGGTTAAAATCAATAAGACTCATTTCATTATTATTATCTTCATCCAAACCTGCAACTCCGCTTTTTCCATCCAACGCCTTGTCAGATGCCAAAGCAGCAGACTTTGTGATTAATTCCAAGTCAAATTTATTGGGTGCAGCTGATCGGGCAAAATAACCGCTTTTCTGGACTAATACTTTATCAGCCTTTAATTTTTCTTTAAACTTTTCTGCAAACCATTGACCTGGGTTTATTTCGTCCAAGCGTACATGCCCAAAGTCATCTCTCGGAACTTCTTCTCCTTCGGTCTCCATTACGTTGACTATGGTATCAATACCTGCTCCTTCGCTTAAGAAAATATTTATGCCATCTTTGTCAGCCATACGTTTGTTTAAACGCTCGCATTCTGCTTCAAAATTCAAATCTTCTTCCGGTATATACACTGCGTCCACATCCCAACGTTTACGGGTAATCAGCATGGAATCAACAAATAATTTTCCATCAAGACGTTCACGATATTTTTTAGCAGTTGCCGCTGTTAGCCAACCACAATGCCGCCCCATGACTTCATGTATTATAAGTTGTCGAGTACTTGTAGTGTTTTCATTGGCAATATTTTCAAAAAAGATGGAGCCCTGTTCCGCTGCCGTATCAGCACCTAAAGAACGGGCAACGGGAAAAACATCATTATCAACTGTCTTGGGTAAGCCAACTACGGTCAGACCATAATCATTTTCAGATAAATAGTGTACTAATTCAGCCGCCATAGTATTGGTATCATCGCCACCGATGGTATGGAGTATATTCACACCATCTTTCTTAAGTTGTTCAGCCGCAACCTCAATAGGGTTTTCACCTTCTTCTATATAGCCGTTTTTTACACAGTTTTCCACATTGGTCAATTTTACTCGACTATTGCCAATTGGGCTACCGCCATATTTCATAAGTGTATTGCTATGTTCATGGGCATTGTCAGGAAAAGAGATTGAATTGCCAAGCAACAATCCGCGATAACCATTCAAATATCCAATAAGATCGGCGTCTGGTAACTTGACATGGTATTCCCTAATCAATGCGCCAATGGACGCCGAAAGACAGGGAGCTAAACCGCCGGCTGATAAAAATGCTATTTTCATTTAGTTAATTGAGTACTGAAAATGTTGTTAAAGTCTTTATATATTTTTGCAACTAATTAGCTGATTTCAAATGGGAAAAATCATGTATCAACCTTCTGTTGAGCAAATTGAACGTTCACAGATGTTTGAATTTAAAGAATACATTAATGGCAGACATGGAATAAATCTTGAAAATTATCAAGATCTTCATGGTTGGTCTGTAAATCAAATTCCTGACTTTTGGGAAGCTGTCTGGTCCTATTTTGATATTATTCATTCTGAATCTTATACGCAAATTGTAGACGATGTTTCCAAGATGCCGGGGGCTAAATGGTTTAATGGCGCTCGCCTTAATTTTGCAGAAAATCTGCTTCGGCACCGTGATGATAAAATAGCACTTATTTTCAAAGGCGAAGGTCAACCCACACGAAAACTTACATATTGTGAATTATATTTAGCTGTTGCAAAAACAGCCCAAGCTCTGAAAAATGTTGGCGTGCAAAAAGGTGACTGCATCGCCGGGTTTATTCCCAACATGCCCGAAAGTATTATTGCCATGTTGGCGACGACATCTATCGGCGCAATTTGGTCATCTTCCTCTCCGGATTTTGGAATCAACGGTGTACTGGACCGCTTCAGTCAAATAAAACCCAAAGTCCTATTTGCAGCGAATGGATATTTTTATAATGGAAAGTCACACGATTCATTGGAAAAACTACAGGGGATACTTCAAGATTTACCCACCGTTGAAAAAGTGGTGGTAATACCATACAGTGAAATCAATCCTAATATTAGTTCAATCAATAATAGTATACTGTATTCTGATTTTACTGCTAACGAAGCAGAAAAAATTGAGTTCAAGCAATTACCTTTTGACCAGCCACTGTATATCATGTATTCTTCGGGAACAACAGGACTTCCTAAATCCATAGTCCATGGAGCTGGTGGAACACTACTCCAGCATATTAAGGAACTGCGCTTGCACTGTGATATCAGCGAACAGGATAACGTTTTTTATTTTACTACCTGCGGCTGGATGATGTGGAATTGGTTGGTGAGCAACCTGGCCATTGGAGCAACATTAACATTATATGATGGAGCTCCGTTTTATCCGGATTCTAATGCAATGTGGGATATGGCAGATGAATTGGGCATTACAGTGTTCGGAACCAGTGCGAAATTCATCGCAGCCAGTGAAGCAGCCGGGAATAATCCTATTTCGACCAACGATCTATCCAGTGTGCGGTTGATACTTTCCACAGGATCTCCATTAATGGAAGAAAATTTTGATTATATTTATCGTAATGTGAAGAAAAATGTACATCTGGCATCTGTCTCTGGGGGAACTGATATTATTTCCTGTTTTGCCGGTGGCAGCCCCACGCTACCTGTCTATCGTGGTGAGTTACAATGTTGCGGTCTTGCCATGGATGTGGATTCCTTTGATTACCTAGGTAAATCCAGGCGAAATGAAAAAGGGGAACTTGTATGCAAAAAAGCATTCCCTTCCATGCCCATTTATTTTTGGAATGATCCGGATGGACAAAAATATCACAATGCTTATTTTGATCAATATGACGGTGTTTGGTATCATGGAGATTATATCGAAATTAATGATCATGGAGGTGTAACCATATACGGTCGCAGCGATGCTACATTAAATCCCGGTGGCGTTCGGATTGGAACTGCGGAAATATATCGTGTAATTGAGCAAATTCCGGAAATTGCAGATAGTTTGGTAGTGGGTGTTCAATCTGAAGGAGATGAACTGGTAGCCCTTTTTCTAATAATGAATGAGGATGAAATACTGAATGATATTTTAGTAAACCAAATTAAATCATCTATCAGGAAAAATTGTACTCCTCGACATGTTCCATCCATAGTTAAATCTGTAGAAGATATACCATACACTATCAGTGGGAAAAAAGTAGAACTGGCAGTAAAAAAAGTGCTTCATGGAGAAGAGGTTACCAATAAGGATGCGTTGGCTAACCCGGAAGCGTTAGACTGTTTTAAGGATATTCTCTGATTAGTCCAATTATGAGGTAGAATATTTTCAAATCAAAATTACGGAAAACCCGAATTCTTGAAAAAATTTACGTTTGATATTCCTTTTTATTTACACAACCCCTAAATCCCTGCCTGCCGGTTGGCAAGTGTGGAGGTAAAGAAATACTGAAGAAATCTTAAAAATTTGAATGATTAATTAAATTAGCAAAAAATATATAATCGTATAAACGATGATGCTACTCTATCAGATTATAACACTTATCGTTTCTGCCATACTTTTTATTGGCGTGTGGCAAAATAATAAACGGATTCTGTTGCCAATTCAACTATGCATCATGTATGCATTGCTTACAACAGGTTGGTATAATATTCAGTACAATCCACATTTGATTTTATGGTTATGCAACATTACCGCCGTTATTGGCTTATTCCTTTCATTTAGGTTTGACCAAAAACTATTTGAAATCTTTTTTTATTTCGCCTGGACAGGCGATCTGCTTACACTTTTGATCTGGCCCAACCCCATCAGTCCTCCTTTGGCAACATTTCCATTGTCCTGGGCGGGATTTATTTTAAAACATACAGCGCCTCTTGCACTGACGATTTTATTCGTTAAACAAGGTCGATTACTCAACAAAGATGCTGCTTGGACTGCTTTAAAGGTTATGCTATTGTACGCTGGATTTATATCTATTTATAATTTGGTCTTCAATCAGAATTTATTGGATTTAAGATATCCTACACTCGATATTGAACGTCTTTTTGGTGATTGGCCAATTTATGTTTGTGTAAATATCCTTCTTGCATTGCTTTGGTATGCAATAATTCATTTTATAACCAACCGGTTAAAATTGGTTAAAGTTTCGTAGATTCTCATACCCCCATGGCGGCTGCTTTCCTTTTATTGGGAGCTTGTGATTAAAGCGCAGCCGCCTTTTTTTTCCGTTGTCATTCCGCCAACCGGCGGTGTGGTAATCTCCTTACTAATAAAAGCGCCAAGACATCATTACACCCCGGATATTATTGTCTCCAAGGAGATAGCTTCGTCATTTCACTCCTCGCTAAGACAAATTTAGTGTTTTTAGAAAAAATATTGTTATTGTGATGACACTTTTTCTGGAACTGAATTATGGATCATGTCGTACAAGTCCCTAATCACAAGCGTAAACTCAATGAAAGGAACACCCCATGAAAAAAAACGATAACAGCTCAAAGGGAGCATTTGTTATTTCTCTAACATTCGCAGTGGTGGTTTTCACTGCGATTTACATTCAACATAAAACAACGACGGAATCATTTGTCATAGTTGAAACACCCGCACTAAATGAAGAAGTACTTGCTGTTGAATTGGAAATGGCTGAAGTAGTTTTAACTGCAGAAAATGAAGTACTTGAAGAAGAAATTGCCACTCCGGAACAACCAGAAGTGATTTCCTTTGCCAAGGCATATTCCATCGCCAGAGACGTGCTCGGCCCAGGCCAGACCTTTACCTGGAATGGAAACCAGTATTCAACAAATACTGCGGAAGAAGCTGCCGCTGTATCTCTTACTGTCCAACCGGAGAGCAATTTAACAAATGTTCAGGATTCACTTGGAAGTACACTTTCACATGTGCTCACTCCGTAGCTGAAAAAACGAACGCCAAAAAAGCCCCCTAGAAATAGGGGGCTTTTTAATTATAATTACTCAATATCTTCTTAATCTGCGTGCGGTGCAAATATTGATGCCCCGCTGCCAAACTCAGCCACTGAAATGAATTCAATGGCCCCAACCAAGGATGGCCTAATTTTATATCAGAACTGCGATGATATCGTTCATCGCTCATGATGGTAATAAATTCATCCTGAAACCCCTTGAACCGCCCAATGACTTCCCGGCCGATTTCAGGCGATGGTTTATAATTGGCGATATTCACATTCCTTTCGGGGATTTTGCCTTCATTCAAGCGAATGATCACATCTTTGAAATCCTTTCCAGTTATAATCAAATGCTCCATCGTCATAGCGGGGGACCAGTTGCGGGAACTGTCTTCCATCCCCCTTAAGCGATCAATCATTATGGGTGATAATAATTGCAAATCAGAAAGCGGATGAACCAATGCGTTAATTTTTTGTCCTTCTTCATGAAATAATTCCACTGCCGAATGCCAGGTCATTGTTCGCACATAACGAGGGAAGGATACGTAGCGTAGAAAAAAAGTTTCGTATGCTGGTAACCCAGCACCTGGCTGATCCAATTGGACTGCATCAGACATTATATTTTTTCCAAAGCATACTCAATGTCAGCAATTAAATCCTCGATTGCTTCAATGCCGATAGACATTCGAATAAGTTCATCCTTTATGCCAGCAGCGCTTCTTTCTTCTTGGGACATTCCGGAATGAGAAGATTGCGCAGGACGCGTTACGAGGGATTCGACTCCACCCAGGCTGGGTGCATTGATAAATAATGTTAAATATGACATAAATTTATCTGCATCTTCAACTGTGCCGTTAATCTCAAAACTGACCATGCCGCCAAATCCATCAAGAAGTTTTTGAGCGCGATTGAAACTGGCACTGCTTTCAAGGCCGGGGTGGTGTACATTTTTTACTTTTTCATGATCTTCCAAAAACTTGGCTACAGCCAGTGAATTACTATTCTGACGCTCCATGCGTATGCTTAATGTCTTCATTCCTCGATGCATAAGGAAACAGGCGTTGGGATCTAACGATCCTCCAAGATGATTCAATTTATGTCTAACATTTGTAACCAATTCCTGTGTGCCAATTACAGCTCCGGCAACAATATCTGTATGTCCATTCAAATATTTTGTAGCGCTATGAAGTGAGAGATCAAATCCATGTTCAATGGGACGATAGTTCACTGGAGAGGCAAATGTATTATCAATTAGAGAAAGGAGATTATGCTGTTTTGCAAAAATCACGACTGCATTTAAATCCAGTACATCCAAAAGTGGATTGGTAATTGTTTCCACATAAATGAGTTTTGTTTCCGGTCGTAGTTTTTCTTCCCAACCTTCGGGGTTACGTCCATCAATAAAATCACATGAGATGCCGAGATCTGGAAAATCCTTATTTATTAAATCATGGGTACCACCATATAAGGATTCATGTGCCAAAAAATGATCCCCTGATTTCAGGAATGTAAGTAATGCGGTCGAAATAGCGGACATACCGCTGGATGTTACCAACGCATCTTCACCATTTTCCAGAGCAGCTAATTTTCCATGAAGTACAATATGATTGGGAGTGTTGTTCAGGCGGATATATTTTAAGTCATGGTAATCTGCTTTACCGCTGACTTCAAAAGTTGATGATTGAAAAATGGGCATACTGACTGCATTACCATACCGAACCTTGGGTTCTCCTGCATGAATGAGCTTTGTATCAATTTTATGATTTTTAGACATGATATTCTTTCATTAATGATGTTGAATGTAGCCCTTAAAAGAAAAAATGGCAATGAAGTGAATCGGGTATTTGACTTTATGATTTTTATTGTTAGTATAGTCCTTAAAATATTACTCAAAGAACGGAAAGTAAATCATGGCGAAACAAAATAAATACAAAGGTAGTAAACCCAAAGTTCAAGCATTGATTAAAAAATTGATCAAAGATAACATGTATGATCCCAATGAAGAGGAGCATTGGCTTATAGATGAATATGATAGGTTTAATACATATGCAAAAGAATGTTTAGAACCTTTTGAAAAATATTATGGTGCCGCTTGGGATGATTTAAGGAAACTTCGTCGCATGGATATCTTTATTTTTGAAGAACATTTGCAAAACCCAAACTACTATTTACTTGATTTAATCGTGTCAGATTTTATCAAGAAGACTGTTAAGCGAAAAGATTTGAAATCTCCTCTAATGCTGCAAAAATTGCAAATCGTTTATATTAATGATAAGATAATTTTAAACTGATTTTTATACTCTTATTTAACGAAAAATAAAAATTATACCTCAAATACTATCCATACAACCGGTTAATTAGAAGCTGTAAGTCATTTTAAAACCTGCATAATTATTTCGCAAATTCATTTCAGGTTTATAACTGAAGTTTAGCTGTTTACCATATTTATAGCGCACAGCATCCCGTTTTTCTTCAATAATTTTTGCGCCATGAAATACATCATATATAACATCAACAATTAACAGTCCAAAGCCGAGAACTGTAACTAATCCACCTGCGCCGCCTGCGCCGCCTTCTTTATGAAGAGGTTTTAAATCATAATGAACATTATCACCCGCCATATACGTTGGAATCATTGCATAACGCATTTCGTCGTCACCTTCTCCTACAACATATACCTTATAACTGGTTTTTTCCCATGTACCTTTATCTTTGTCAGACATAGCTATCCCGGCAATAATAAGTCCAACACTGCCCAATGCTACGTGTCTGATTCGCTTGGCCGTTTTCTTTTCTCCGGCATAATCATGAATTAACCCCGGTATGGGTAATGCAGTCAGTGCTATTCCTATAGTTAACCGGCGATTCATATCTCTGTATTCCTCAAAAGTCATATCTTGAGGTATAGGCGTTAAAGGCGCTTCATTCAATATATCACCGCCAAATGATTGAGCGCTTATAGAACTTATTAGTAATAATAAACACGTGTATGATTTCATAACTTACTCCTTTGTTTCAATTTTATTCTTGTCTTCAGAAGGTAAATATTTCCAATTGATAATTGTAAAATTTCCAGCTTTTTCAGTCATTTTCATCATATCTGCTTTTGTTATTTTAGTTGAATCGTAACTGACAGAAAATAATCTAGTTTCTGTAATAAAATCATGTTGTTCTATTCCTTTCAGCCCATCCAGGGCTTTACCAATATTGGTTGGTCAGCCCAGTCATAGAAAACCGCCTTTGATCAACATACCTTCGATATTGAAATTGGCTGTGACGATGTGTTGTTTTTTTGTTGGTATTACATCTTGCCCCAAATTAATCGACAATAAGATAATCAAGGATAGTATAAACAGTTTCATTTTCAAGTTCAGTAGTTGCAAATATACATTGCATATAATTTAATCATGAATCATTCCTTCAATAACATTACCCAAAGCGTTTTTATTAGTATATTCTACACCAAGCAGTGTGCTGATGGTTTTTGCTATTTGTGAACTGTATAGAGTTTCCAAATTTTCTGTTTCACCCAAAGCAGGTGTGTCCGGCCCCAGCACAGCGAGCCACACCTTTTCTGCGCCGGCAACATCACTGCCGTGGTGGCGCCAGTAATCAATCGGGTCTTGACCCCGTCCATGATCGGTGGTAATGATCAATGTTGTTTTATTTTTATAACGGTAGTCACGTTGGGTCCATTCCCATATATTTTGTATAAATCCATCTAGTGCGTTTGCTGCATTCAAATATTGACCATATTTTCCCTCGTGGGCGTATTCATCTGTTTCATCAAATGCTATATAAAGAAGCCGGGGTTTATGTCGTTGAAGATAATCAAAGGCATACTGATATGTAAAGGCATCATAGCGAACTGAACCCCAGGGCACGGGAACCTGAAACACGAGTTTATTGAGTAGTTTAGCCTTTTGACTGCCATAGGCCTCTTCAAACTTTTCCATCCCGGAATTAACAATAAAACCAGCCCGCTCCTCATTAATAATATAGTCAAACACATCCCAAGAGCAAAACGCCGCTACTTTTCCCTTAAAGCCCGGCTGGTTATGGATATACTCCAGCACGGTGATATTGGGATTATTTTCCCTGGCATTGCTGTTGCGGGTGGAATCCACATAACCCACCAATATTTCACTATACCCAGGATAAGAAAACCAATATGGGTTTTTCAATTCCACCGAACTTCCCTTTTGTACGTTGCCCACCAGCTGGCCATGGTCAGCAATAGTGCTCCAGAAAAAGGGCATCAATTTTTGACGGCGGCGGTTTTCATCATCATCCCAAAATCGGTTTACTATCTTGTCGCTGTCTTTGGTGAAGGATTTATTAAAAATTAACGCGCTGTCCGCACCTGCAAACACTTCCTGCCAGCGGAGTCCATCCAGGGTGATTAGAATTACATTTCTGGTATTGAGCTTCGCCTCAACCACGGATGGTAGTAAAAAATATGCGAAAATGATTATGAAGAATGATCGCTGCAATCCATAATTCATCTTTATTTCTCCTTTAACAGTTTTTCTATTTCCTGTTGGACTTTTTCATAAACTCCATCCCCTTTTACGTATTGCCCGCCGGGATGTATATAGCGTACAACACCCTCCTTATCCAATAAGAATGAAACAGAGGTCCACTTCCTGCGGTCATCCTGCAGCCACCACTCATTGAGTGTTTTCCAGTTATGATCTATAGCCACAGGAAATTTGAAGTTCAGATTTTTTACGTATTCCCTGACAGTGTTCTGATCAAAAGGCGATCGTGATTTATGGTGATAAAACCCCAATACCTGCAGGCCGTCATTTTTATACATATCATGGAACTCGTTTAAAGCAGCTGCAGAGTTAATGCAGTAGGGACACGCAGGGCCTGTCCACCAGCGCACGAGGACAACCTGGCCCTGGAGTTCCTTTAGGGTTAATGGTTCAGAATTAAGCCAGTCAGAAACGATCCATTCCGGAGGGGGTGAGTTTAAAGGTAGATGTTTATCATCTTGTTCTGCAGAAATGGCCATTGGGGAAAATAACAGAATCAATATTAACACGTTTAACATTATCCGAACCATTCACCAATCACCACACCTCTTCATCGTCTTGAGGTAGTTCAGCTTTTTGTATTGCCATCCAGGCAGCAAAATCCTCCTGATTTTGTACCTTGATGATTCCTTTCATACTGTAGTGGCTATTTCCGCATAATTGAGCACAGGCTATTTTTCAATTGCCTGTTCGAGTTGGCTCAAACCATATAGGTATAGACATTCCCGGTATTACATCTTGTTTAACTCTCATTACGGGTAAAGAAAAACTGTGAATAACGTCCTTACTGGTTAAGTGAATAATAACCGGCTTTTCAACAGGAATACGTAATTGACCCACTGTTGTTATATCATCTTTAGCATAAGGATCATCAAAATCCAAACCGATTGGATTTATTTTTTCATCTACCAATTCAGGACGAGAACGTCCAAATTTTCCATCTTGTCCAGGATAATGTACATTCCATGCAAATTGTTGGGCGACAATACGTACTACAGTGGATTTTTCAGCATCTGGAAAGTCTTTTTTCAAATGGTTCCAAAAAGGAATATCATGACCAAAAAGCATGTACATATCAAAAATGACAACGAAAGCAATCATGCTTATAGGAACAATTACTTTGGGATAGCCACTATGTACAACTTTCTTCTCATTCCCTGATCTGAACTGCACGAGAAACATGATGAAAAAGATACCCCAAACAACAAACATTATTACCATAAGTATATGGACAAGATATAATGTAGTATCTATTTCTGGTGCAAAAGTAGAGGCTCCTTTGGGCAGCCAATATCCATAATCAGAGGTATTCATGCGATGATATCCATTAAGATATTCGTTTCCCATTTATTTTTAAATTGTTATTCAAATTTGATTTTTTTCGTATATAAAAAATAAGATATCCAAAAAATGATAAAACCAACGCAGTCAAACTTACCAGAAAGACTGCCCCAACAGTCGAACCGTGAACAAGTTTAGATTCGGTAGCTCCATAACAAACAGCACATGCATTAGCTGTATGTGGCCATAAATAAACCAATGAAAACAACCATTTCACTCTTCTAGTAATCATTGGGAATTCCTACATTATTCATTGTATCACTGAAAGGTAGAAAAATTAATGCGAAAAAAAATATAACTGTAAAAAATAAAATGACAAGAATGAGTTTTTTTTCTGTTATGAGATGCATGAAAAAACTCGCAACTAACGAACCCTTCAATGTGGCAATTGCCAACGCAATAGCAATGCTTACACCAACTGTTGCTGTAAAATAAGATGTCCAAACGGTAAGTATGGTTAGTATAAGTAACGATACTCCTATGATGATATAACGGTTGTTATGATTTGTTGACGAAGGTTTTTCTAAATTATTCATAATAAGTAAAGTGTTGGAAAAAGGAATATCCATACCAGATCTACAAAATGCCAGTATAAACCAACGACTTCTATCCTGTTGACGAATTGATCTGGGTTGGTCTGCCACATTTTACTACCCGGCCCCCAGAAAAATATCATTACCACAACACCGCCCAAAATGTGCAATGCATGTAGCCCAGTCATCAAATAATACATGGCGAAAAAAGTATTTGTAGATAAAATATGACCATGGTGAATTTTCGGTATGTACTCTAACCAAATCTTCAATACAAGAAAAAGTACAGCAAATAAAATTGTTAACCCGATAAACAGTTTAAATCGCTTGAATTGTTTTTCCTTTAATGCAGTCCAAGACAAAACCATAGTTAAACTAGAAGCAATTAAAATTGCTGTGTTGATAGCACCAATTGTGATATTTAATTCATCAGATTGTACTGGCCAGTCCAGTGATCCGGTTCGCAAAATTATATAAGATGAAAATAGCGAACCAAAGAGCATGACTTCAGACGCAAGAAATAACCAAATACCAAATTTAGGATTAGTCAATCCTGTATCGGGCCGTTCAGAAACTGTAAAAGGAATTTCCACGAGTCAATCCTCAATATCCATTTTTTTATGCTGGGGTAAATACGGTACGTTTTGTCCATTTACTGACACATTATATTCATAGGGGCCATGATAAACAAAGGGTTCAGTTATAAAATTCCCATGTGCAATAGGAGGAGAAGTCGTTGCCCATTCCAGTGTAGTTGCATCCCAGGGATTCTCTTCCGATCTGGATTTTTTTCTTAATGTTAATACAATATTTAATATAAAGAAAATCTGGAATATTCCGATAATCCAAGCACCCCATGTCATCCATTCATTCAAAAATAACACAGGTTGCGCATGGTCATATCCTAATCCGCCATCGTATAAACGTCGTGAAACTCCAGCCATTCCTTGAACAAGCATTGGTGCAAAAGTCAAATTCATCCCAATAATCGTTCCCCAAAAATGAACTTTGCCTAAATTATCATTGAGTTTTTTCCCGCAGATTTTCGGAAACCAGTAATAAATCCCTGCAAAAAATGCAATTATACTACCGGGAGCAACTATATAATGAAAATGCCCAATGACATAATATGTATCATGTAAATGAATGTCCGGTGGTGCAAGCCCCAAGGGTAAGCCAGTCAACCCGCCTATACCAAACATGGGTACCCAAGCTAAAGCAAAGAGCATGGGTGTGGTAAAGCGAATGGAGCCGCCCCATAACGTAAATACTATTACGGCAAGGAAAATAATTGAAGGGATGGAAATAATCAAAGTTGTTGTTTGAAACCAAGTTGTTACTGCTGTACCCATACCTGTTATAAACATATGGTGGGCATAAACTAAAAAAGACATGAACCCAATAAAAAAGAGTGAATATACCATGGCTGGATAACCCCAGAGTGGTTTGCGTGTGTTATTGGTTACAACTTCAGTAATAATTCCGATTGCAGGTAAAATAAGTACATAGACTTCGGGATGCGCCAAAAACCAGAACAAGTGCTGCCAGAGCAATGGATTACCGCCACCGGAGTATTCCAAAACTTTACCCCCTTGAATAATCCCGGCAGGAATAAAAAAGCTGGCGCCGGCCACCCGGTCCAATAGCTGCATAATGGCACCGATTTGCAGGCTGGGAAAGGCCAGCAATAAAAGAAAGGCTGTAATAAATTGCGTCCATACAAAAAAGGGTAAACGGAACCACGTCATCCCTTCTGCCCGCAACTGAACTGTGGTTACGATAAAATTGATGGCTCCCAATAGAGAAGATACAATGATAAAGAGCATGGCCACCAGCCACATGGTTTGTCCGGTATTAATATCCGCCAGCGGTGAGTAGGATGTCCATCCCGATTGGGCTGCTCCACCGGGTAAGAAAAAACTAATAATCATTAAAACACCGCCAATAAAGTACACCCAATAACTGACCATATTCATCCTAGGGAATGCCATATCCGGCGCACCAATCTGCAAGGGTAAAATATAATTCCCAAAAGCACCTACTGCCAACGGTACCACTCCTAGAAACACCATGATGGTACCATGCATTGTACCCAATTGATTGTAAAATTCCGGAAGCATAATCCCACCGGGTAAGCGTTCTTCACCTGTAGTAAAATACCAGATCAAAGCGGCAATTCCGAAAAAGATCAGGCTGTTGAGCGCCAGATAAGGTCGACTCTTACCGGATAGTAAAAGTATTCCCAAACCGAGCAGGATAAAGATCACGACAAAAGTCAGCCAGGGAATGACTTCACCGGGGTAAGCCAGCTGCCAGCGCATGAGTACCATGAGCATAAAACCCAGCAACAGAAAGGATAGTGAGGTCAAGCCATACTGCAGACCGATGACTTTATGGTCTACAGAAAATATGTATTGACGCCAGAAACTTTGCCGGGAATGCTCCGTCGTTGACATAGCCTAATGATTACCGCTTGAAGAGTATATCGATATTTTTAGTTTCATCTCCTGTGATAGTTACCTCTGCAGATCGGGTACCCAATTTCTCGTGCCAGGCTTCTAATGTGTAAGTCCCCGGAGGTAAATCATTGAGCTGGTATTGTCCATCCTTTTCTGTCACATCAAAAAATGGATGTTCCAATACTGCAATGAAACCACCCATCCACGGGTGCACATCACATTTGATTGCAAACATCCCTTCAGG
>Ga0208335_1000111_pt1 | contig 33205 bp, 23 predicted proteins | sample DeeseametaMP0759_FD_184202 | JGI IMG/M metagenome (GOLD analysis project Ga0208335, IMG submission 184202) | Marine microbial communities from the Deep Atlantic Ocean - MP0759 (SPAdes) | ecosystem: Environmental > Aquatic > Marine > Oceanic | place: West of Cape Town, South Africa, South...
TTGACCGCGCTCTGGTTCGATATCGAAGAAGCCTCAGCATCGACCCAGACCAGTGTCAGATCGAATTCCGCAGCATTGTCTACGACGAACGTGTAGACGAAACTGTGACCCGGATCGAGTTGGCGTGAGTCGTCGTATAGCAGATCGAGCGAAGTCGTGCCCTGCATGGGCGAAATCGAATTAGCCACATCGATCTGCCCCCAACCTTCAGCGGCATTCGGAATATCGGCAGCGCCGATATCCGTTGCCGCATTGATCAAAATGGCCTTGATGAGGTCGGAACGAGGCTCGTTGATTCCACCCTCTTCACGCAGATGTTGCCGCACCATAGCGACGCCACCAGCGGCAACAGCAGTAGCCATCGAAGAACCGTTCAGCGCCATATAGAGAGGTGTCGAGCCGTCATCGTGCAGCGCGGCGGAACAGCTGGCACCAGTCGCAGATTCAGCCTCCTCTGCCCGAGCAGAGCAGATCAGCACTCCCGGCGCTACGAGATCCGGCTTAATCCGCCCATCGAGAGTAGCGCCCAACGAAGAGAAACCTGGAACAGCACCAACCGCATCCGAACCGAGCGAACCGGTGGTGGAAGCCCCAATCGTGAGGACGTTCTTCGCAGTTCCAGGAGGGGTGATCGTGTCGGTGCCATCTGCTCCCAATTCTCCTGCTGGGAAAAGCACCATGAAGCGTGGATTATCGACGATGAAAGCGTCAGCTGAGCGTGAGTCGGCTGTGTATTCTCCAACCAGATTCTCATTGCCCCAGGAGTTCGATTGAATGCGCGCGCTGTTCTGCCAGGCGTGCGTGAACATGTCGTAAAGCGAGCCCCAACGCGCAAGAATTCCAGACGAATCGACTTCGAGTTGGTAGAAGTGGAAAGATGCCGCAGGAATCATCCCCATCGCCCCCGAATCCCCTGTGCCGTCGCCGAGCAAGGTCGCCGTCACATGAGTGCCGTGTCCTGAGTTTCGGTCGGCTGCTGAGTTGTCAGGTCCGAATTGGTTGTAAATTCCACGGACCCGGCCGTCGAAGTCACCGTGATCGGCATCCAAGCCAGTGTCGGAGATCGCGATGACTTCGCCTGAGCCATTCAGCGTGTTATTGGAATCGACGAATGCCTGTGTGATGCCAGCGATGGCGCTGGCATTCGAATTGAGAATGGTGATTCTTGATGCTTCTGAAATGTAGAGGATTCTGCCGTCCATCGCCAAGACTGGAATCCAGAACGCACTCACTCCACGAGGCTGGCAGAGGTGAGCGTCACATATTCCTCGAGGACCTGTTTGTGTGGAGATCGATTCGAGGTCGGCCTCAAGATCGGAGAGTTCAGAGTCCGAGAGGTCTGCTGCGGGTATCAGATCAAGATCGACGTTGAGTGAGAGTCGTCCTGCTAAAAGTGCGACATTCGGGGCGACTCGCCATGCGATCGGCATCTCGCCGGCCCATCGGATTTCATCCCTGTCGTTGAGAATCTTCAGGATGCTTGCGGTATCGCGGCTCGCTGGTATGCGAATGACGAAAGCATCGTCGGGTAGATGATCCGCGATTGAGATGCCGATGTCTTCGAGAATCGAAGCCACGGTCGTCATATCGGCTGAAGCCGCTTGAACGACGGCATATCCAGTCCGCGTCAAAGCCTTCGAATCGTAGAGAGTCTCGGGGCCGAGCGGCATCGGCTCACTCAGTGGGTCGAAGCTTCCGTAAGGCGAGTAGATCAAGCCAGTCGTTTGTCGCAATTCATAACTGGATTGGAAGGCATTTGAAACCGCCCCCCAAGTCGCATCGTCCGCTCTCGAATCGCCATACTTCGCCCCATCGACGTCAGCATCCCCAATCGCCGCCAGAGCAGCGCCACTCCAGCCACTCATCATCAGCATCACGAGGGCTGAAACGACGAGTCGTCGGTCATTCATGAGGATAGCCGACCGATGAGGGGCTTTTGACCGTTCATGCTGATTGACCAAAGGTCAAATCGGCTTGTCGACTCGAAGTTCGCCTCGAGATCTTTCCGAAGTTCGAAATTCGAATGGCGACGAAAACTTCGAACTCAACTCAAAGACCGTAGTACTCATCGATGGCTGCGTCGGTCTTTGCAACACTTGCGCGCCAGTCAGTTTCAGTACCCATCAAAGCGCGAATACAATCGACATTCTCAGGAATGACATCGCTCTCTTGGTGAATCGCTTGGAAGTAGTACAATCGGTCACCAACCAACTTCACTCCATCCTCCCAGACGAAGATCTCGTGCAAGTCACCCCATTTGCGACCGATGTCGCGAGCCATCTCCATGACTTCGGCTGTGGTCGTCAGACGGTTCTCAGCACCGTGCATGACGATGACTCGCGGGGTGTCCTTCCACATCTGCAGAACCGACTCGGTGGTCAGACCATGGCCGGCAGGAAGGTCAGCGATTATCGAATGGACATGCATTATCGTCGTCGGAACGGCGACGGCGAGCGAATTGATCTCGATCTCAGGCTTCACCGTCATCACATCAGGTCCGTGATGGCTCGGAACATTCAGAACCGGCTTGATCGCATTTATCGGGCCCTTCTTCGAATCACCCGGGTCAGCGGCTCGTCGTATCATCGTGCATTCGACCTGCAACGAGCCACAATGCTCGTAGAGCGGCACAAGAGTGCGGGAGAGTCCGGTGGTGTTGCAAGAAACAACTCGTGTTCCTTCGGCGTTCAGATTGGCCTCGTGATTGGCGCAGGAAGTATACGAGAGGCCTGTCAGTGAATGCTTCTCGCCGCCTTGAAACAGATGCTTGATGCCCGCCGCTTGATACTTGGCGAGGTTGTCAGCACCCATTTTCCCAGGTGAACAATCGACGACTACATCAGCTGCGGCGAGCAGGTCGGAGATTCCTCCGCTGCACTCGTAGCCCTGCTCGCCGAAGGCTGCAATTCGTGCCTCATCATCGAAGGTGCAATACAAGGGAAATCCCTTTTTTACAGCGAGGTCGCAGCCAAAAGAAGGACCTGTTTTGGTGACACCGATTATCTCCATGTCATCCTGTGCATCGACGGCGTCTGCGACGCGCTTTCCAATCGTCCCGAATCCATTGATTGCGACTTTGATCTTCCCCATCGTCCGAACCCCATGCGCCCTTTGGGCGTTCCAATGCCCTCGCCTGCCCTCTATCAATGATGCTCTTTCGTTTCGCCTCATAAAATCCCCATCACTTCCCTCGCCGCAACCCGAACTGTTTGGTCAGTCGAGATTTCTCGTCACATCGTCTGTTGGAGAGTCGAATGGCCCGTCAGTATGAAGACAGTGGCCATTCCTCTCTGCGTTAGGGAGTACCATGCGCGAGGTCACGGCGAAGAGTGTCAAGCTGAATCGTGACCTCGACGGAATGCTCGAGCAGGCGCTCGATCGCGACCTGCTGGTCCGAATCGGATGGGGCAAGCAAGGTGATGAGAAACCAAAAAAAGGGGAGATCGGTGTGATTACACATTTGCCTCCCAAGTCGCGAGTTCTGCTCTTGGGAGACTTGGGCGAATGCGCCGGCGCCATGAACGAAGGTGGCACTTTCACTCTACAGGGCGGCTGCGCATCGATGCTCGGCGCATTCCAAACCTCTGGTCGAATAACTGTCGAGCGAGACGCCGGTGACCGTGTCGGCCACCGGATGTCAGGCGGCGAGATCATCGTCCAGGGTTCGGCCGCCGAGGAGACCGGTGCAGGAATGCGCGGTGGCGTCATCATCGTACGCGGGCACGTGGGGAAGATGGCTGGAGCGGCGATGGAAGACGGTGTGCTGATCATCCTCGGTTCTGCTGGAACGGAGCCGGGACTCGGTATGCTGGGAGGGCGTGTGATTGTCGCTGGAAGTTGCCCTCCACCCGGTGAAGGTGCTGCGATGCGCTCGATAACGGAAGACGAACTCGAAGAATTGTCAGAGCATCTCGAGCCTCTCGGCCTGCAATTGGATCCCGATGCTCTTGTTCTGGTTCCGACGGAAGCGGGACCTCCTATTGGTGGGAGGCCTGAATACTCCGTCGCCGAAGGATTCGACGGTATTGGTCTGGTGCCCTCGAGTCGAGACCGGCTACCGGAACACAGCGCTCTCGACACCTTGTCGCTGATACTCCCAGCAGGCCTTGAGGAGCATGGATTATTGTGCCCACTTCCATGGATCGTGGAATGCGAGAGAATGACTGCTGCAACCGGCCGATATGGAACGGTTCAACCCGGTCTGGTGAGAACTGAACCGAGGTATAACGACCTCATACTCATCGACGAGTCCAATCTTCTCCAGGCTGCGAATGTGATTCAGAACTGCGCCGGCATGGTACTGGATCTGAACGGTTTGCCGGCCATCAATGATGCTGAAGTCGAAGCCCTTCTGGTCTCATTATACAGCAGGATGAGAGACGACTCGCTGGTCTTCCTCAAGGACAGCGTGGCGCGAGTCGATCACTTGTTTCGACTGGTTGTCGATCTCGACCTCGACGGAGCGGTGGTCGATGCTGCCTTGCCCGGTGGCGGAAGAGCCGCTTCTGCTCTGCCTCGAATCGGCCTTGCCGCTCAAGCGATGAATCTCGTCACTCAGGGCCGAAATCTCCTCATAGAACTCGATGAAGCGCCCGCTGCCGAGGATCTCCTAATCGCCATCGGAGCTGGCTGCGTCGCCGTCGTGGCTCCGCCAGCCGACGATGATATCGAAGCGGTACTCGGCTGGCTCGATGGCACTCTACGCGGCTGGATGCGCGAATTGGGCGTCGCCGATCTTGCCCAGATCAATCGCAGCAACCTCAGAGCCCTCGATCATGACACAGCCGCGATCTCCGGCTTGAGGCTCATCGGCTACGAGCGACCTCTTCCCATGTGGCTCGGAAACTGAGGTGAGCAGATGCCGACGATAACCTTGCAGCACTCTCTGCTGCGCTCCATTCAGGCTCGGCACGACGACGAATATGATCCAGACGATTGGCTGTCCCGTCTCTCACAGATCGGTTGTGTCGTCGAAGGCAGCGATGAGAATGGAATTGAAATCGAGGTTTTTCCGGACAGACCCGACCTGCTTAGCCACGAGACGATGGCGAGAGCAGCACGTTCTTTCCTCGGCTCAGCTTTGCTGCCGCCATTCTTCGATGTCAAGGATAGTGGCATCGAAATGAGTGTCGATACCAGCCTCAAGACGGTTCGTCCAGTCATTCTCGGCGCGGTAGTTCGTGACGTGGATACGGGCAAGACTGCGGCTGAGAAAGATGAATTCATCCAGTCACTCATGGATCATCAGGAGAAGCTCCACCTGAGCCTCGGCCGGCGTCGAAGATTCTCATCGATCGGAGTCCATGACCTCGCGACCTTGGCACCGCCGTTCAGAGTCATCACTGTACCGGGCGATCATGCCTTCGTGCCACTCGCGATGAGCCATGAGATGAGTATCGATGAAATTCTCACAGAGCACCCCAAAGGCACCGAATACGCTCACCTGATGGCAGATCTCGACGTTTATCCAGTGATCCTCGATTCAAACGACGACATCCTTTCCTTCCCCCCCATCATAAATGGCGACCACACGACCGTGACCGCTTCCACCACTGACTTCTTCATCGATGTTACAGGATGGAACGAGCGCGCTTGTGAGGCTTGTCTTCTGCTCGTCTGCTTGTCTCTTGCTGAACGCGGAGGCAGCGTCGAGAGTGTTCAGGTCACCGGCTGCGACGGGAAGGTCCGACTGACGCCGGTGGGAGAAGCGCGCGAACACCGTATATCTGACCGACTGATTGAGCGAATCCTCGGACTTTCCCTTGAATCGGAGCAGATCGCCAAGGCCATAAATCGGATGGGAGGTCAGTTACTCGCAAGCCGAGCGGTTACCGATGGTGTAGAGCGCGGCGAGCGCTGGGCCGACCTCGTGGTCGGGGAACGTGAGCACGTCATCGCCATGCCACGCTGGCGCTCAGACATCATGCATCCAGTCGATGTCATCGAAGACATAGCAATCGGATACGGTTACGAAAATATGCCCAGAATCCTCTCAAAAGTCCACATGGACGCGATTCCTCTGAAGTCCTCGGATCTGCACCGACGAGCAAGACAGAGTCTGCGCTCACTGAACCTCCAGGAGACCCAGAGCCTCACGCTCTCCTGTGAGCGTGACCAGTTCGAGAGCGTCCGCTGGAATCCGAAGGGCGGAGTGACGAAGATTACCAACCCGATCACCAAGGATCACACCATTCTGCGACAACACATTCTTCCAAGTCTCCTGCAACTTCTCAGCGCCAATCGCCATCACGAATTGCCGCAGCGAGTCTACGAACTCGGAACTGTGGTGATCGATGCACGGAACAAGAGTCGAGCCGCCTGGGCCTGCGCTGAAGTCGACGCTGGATTCGCTGCGGCCAAGGGGCTCGTACAGGCTCTGCTCCGAGACCTTGGTGCGGACCTCTCGGAGGTGGTTTGGGAAGCCCTTCCCGCAGGCGAAGGGCCATGGATCGTTGGCCGCGGAGCGAGAGTTCTTCTCGACGGTGTGGAAATAGGTCAATTCGGCGAGGTCGATCCCGCAGTCAGTTCAGAATTCGGCCTGCGCGTGCCGATTCAAGCCGGAGATTTCGACATCGACGCCTTGGGCCAAATCATTCCGGATCCGGTGCTCTGAAGCCATTCGCTCCAAAGCAGCGACCGGTTCTAATCGTCTCCACCGAGGAGCGCCATCGCTTCGAGGAAGGATTTCTTCTCGAGATGTGATCTGTCGACCATCTTCTTCTCCTGAGAATCATCCTTCTTTCTCTCGTATTCCACGACCAACTGCTCCTTCGATTTTGCAGGAGCCGGCGGCGCGGCGGTTTTCTTCCTGAATGGCCACACTGATGCCATGAAGGGCGAGCAGCACCCTATCCCATAGACCCTTCCTTTCCTGGAATCATCATCGAGGGGTAGGGATGAAAGGCACAGAACGAGGGGCCTCGCTCATGAATGAGCGTCAGATGGCCCTTCTGCTCATTTTCGTCTTGGTGACCTCTTTGCACACGCCGAGCCCTCTTTCGGAGCCGTCCCAAAGCGCAGAATCCGCGACTAGAACCCCCACTTTGGACATCTTGATGCTGGGTAATTCCTACACCTCGAACAACCAATTGAACATTCGAGTAGAGAACCTGCTGAATGCCGCGGGGCATAATTCCGATGTCGAGGCTCTGACGAGCGGGGGTAAGACTCTCGCATGGCATGGTGATGAAGCGGCGAAGTCGGGCACACAATGGAATACGAGTCTGGCTCAACGACATGATTACGTCATTCTGCAGGATCAGAGTCAGGTTCCTGGATTTCCGACCAGTTCCACTTATTGGCAGGATAGTCTCGATGGCGCAGAATACATCGATTCGCGGGTCGAAGCAAAGGGTGGCGATACGATTTTCCTCCAGACCTGGGGATATCGATTCGGCGATGAGAACAACCAGTGGAGGTATCCAGATTATCCTACGATGCACGGTCATCTGCGTGATGGCTACCTGATGTACGCGGAGAATCTCAGCACTTCACAGCGACCAGTATTCATCGCGCCGGTCGGGGAGGCATTCGCATTCATCTATGACGATTCTGCGAATTCAACCGCCAATGGCACACCGTTCTCGGCTCTCTATGCAAGTGATGACAAACACCCTTCGATCCAGGGGACTTACCTTGCAGCCTGCGTCATCCATGTGACAATCACGGGTCAGCCCTCAGTCGGCTTGCCAAGTACTGGCGGAATCAACGCCTCTCGGACATTGCTGCTTCAGCAGGCGGCTGATCATGTCGTCCTCAACAGAACCGCATACTGGGATTTCCCTTGGGAATTCGATATGGATGATGTGACATTCGGGGTCGAATCGGGTTCGATCTTCAACATCGACCCCGGCGCCACCATTGGCATTGGAGTCAATTTCACCAATCGTGAGGAGATGGACACGACTGCACTCGTGGACGTCAGTGGGCCGGTCGACTGGACACTCAGTTGGTCCAATCCAACGACGCCCGAAGTCGGGCATTCATACGATGCACCTTCGGACGAGACTCAGTGGCTCCAGTTCAGCATCGAAGCCCCGATCGTCGATGGCGGCTTTCCCCTCGCTGGTTCACTGCACGACTTCAGCGTCCATCTGGTCGGCGACTCGGACGGAGCTGAGGATTGGTACAATTTCTCGATGCGCTACGGCATCTTGAATGCCATCGAATTGGTCGAGGGAGGAGGAAACGCTTCGATCGAACCGGGTGGTATAGTAAATCTCAAAGTCTTCGTCAAGAATATCGGCAACACGCCGAACTCACTCGGAATCAACATGGCTCCGCTCGACGAGAACGGTAACCAGATCGGCACCGCAGGTCACTCCTTCGCACACGAGGGTTGGACGGCAATCATCTACGACAGAAGTTCGCTCGAGGACATGGCTCCTGGTGAGACTGCGATGGTTCGGCTGCAAGTCGAATCTCCATTCCTCTCATCTGGATTTCTGATGATGGAGATTCAGATCTGGGCTCAAGGAGTCCAAGAGGTCGAGACCTTCACTCAGAGTGTCATCATCGTCCCGAGATCGGGAGCGGCGCTGGGAATCACCGATGTCGATTGTCGATTCGATACCGCACCTGGCGAGACGTGCATGGTCGATTTATTCATCGAAAACACTGGAGATGCTGGCTTCCTCTTCAATCTCAGCATTGTCGAAATGCCAGATTGGCTCAGCGTGAACATCGCCGATTACACCCGCTTCCTAGGCCCCGGACAGACCGTCCATGGAATCGAGGTGGAGGTTCTGCTGGATTCTGGGCTGGCCGCCGGCCTTGCTGGTGGCGTCACAATTGAAGTCGAAGTCGATGGCTGGGTTCCCGCTGAAATCTCCTTCGATGTGGCCGTCGCAGCTGTTCACTCCTGGCAATTGATGCGCTCTGATGCTGAGGTTGTCGATGGGCGTTTGACCGCCTATTGGGAGATGATGAATACCGGCAATGGTGCCGATGGTCTGGTCGTTAGTGTCGATTGCAATGTCTTCACCGATTTCGGAGTAATTGCAGCCACGGGTACCCCTTCGGAGAACATCGGGGACGAGACCCGCTCGTTCCAGATTCTCGATGTACCTGAGGGAACGAGCGTGATCTTCGAGGTCTGGATGGATGTTCCCGAGCAAGCACCGATCGAGACAGAGGCGATTCTCACCGTCGAAGCGCGCTCGATTCGAGACCCTTCGGTCATCTTCAGTGTGGACCACTCTGCGACGATCGCCGGTGCCTCAGGAAGCGATCCCACAGGCCCAAGCGAAGATGAACCATCAGCATTCACGAAATTCATACAAACATGGCTTGAAACAATCCTCATTCTAGCTATCAGCGTGATAGGTTCCGTCGGGCTGGTGCTGGCGATTCGCCATCGAATCGAGAAAGAACGTGGTTGGCATGGCAGAAACAACCCTGAAGACGCGGTCGAAGAACCAAAGGAATGGTTGACGAAGTTCGAGGGTGGAGGTGAGGAAGCACCAGAAATCATCGAGAGTCCGACAACGGATGTAGCGAGTTTCCGTGCAGAATTCATCGAGAAATCCGGTGACCATTCACGCATCGCCGAACCCGCACCGGATCAAAACGTAATCGAGAGTGCGGGGGAGGTTCTCGAGGAAGCCCTCGTCGAGGATGCAATTCTGGATGCCATCGAAATCGCCGACGCAATGCAAGAAGACGACCTGATTCACCCCGACAATCTGCTTCTCGACCTCGACGATTTCAACGATAGACTCGACAATCTAGGCAAAGAACTGCGCGATGATGAAGACCCTTGAGCCTATCCAATCGGCCCATGAGTGACTGGCTCATCGGCATTGATGAAGCGGGTCGAGGCCCCGTCATCGGCCCACTCGTCGTCTCTGCTTTGGCGATTCCCGCTACGGATCTATCATCCTTGGTCGACCTGGGCGTTAGAGATTCGAAAGACCTGACTGCTCATGCCCGAGAGTCCATTCAAGAGTCGATAAGACAACTCACAAGGCAGCGTGACTGGGGCATCGGCACCATCGTCTGCGAGCCGGCACGAATCGATGTCAATCGACTCGATTCCGACCTCAACAGCCTCGAGATCGAGCTCTTTGCAGAAGCCATACGCTCTGCAATCGACCCGGATGACGGCGGAACGATCCTCGCCGATGCCTGCGATGTTGACGAGGCGAGGTTCGCACGACGTCTGAGGGCAGCACTGGGCGGCGAATGGGCGCATTGGGAAATCGATGCGCGTCACGGCATGGATGCAACCGACCCTGTCGCAGGCGCTGCTTCTATAATCGCCAAAGTGACACGGGATGCAGCCATCGCCGAACACAGCGCTCGCCTCGGAATCGACCTCGGATCAGGCTATCCTTCCGACCAACGGACCCGAGCAGCACTGCCAGACCTGCTCGGAGGCGAGACCCCACACGACTGCTTGAGATGGAGTTGGTCGACAGTATCCGACCTCTGGCAGGAGATGCACTCTCGCCCAGTTCCCGTCCGCAGCCGCTCTGGTGGCGCAGTCGTGCAATCATCACTCGATGACTGGTGAGTCACATAAGCGTCAAATGCCTCATTTCACGGGTCAACCTCTGATATTGATGGCGGATGCACAGGATTGGGATGCTGACACCATCGCCACCGTGCGTAAGTACGCCCTGCAGAATGCGGTCGAATACGACGGCGCCGGACAGGCGGGTTCGGTCCTCGGCCGACTCCTCGGAGAACGCGCCGACCTGCGAGGCCGAGCCCGCGACCTCAAGGAACTCGTCGAATCCGAGGTCGCAGCCGCCAACCAACTCGCAGCCAGTGAAGGCGTCGAAGCAGCCCGTGCAGCGCTCGCAGCGACGAACCCCGAAGCGCTTCAACGCCAGAAACAACAGAAACGCGTCGGTCTCAAGGAACTCCCTGAAGCGATCAGAGGCGAAGTCGTCCTGCGATTCGCCCCGAACCCCAACGGGCCGCTGACACTGGGCCACGCCCGTGGCGTCGCCATCAACTCCGAGTACGCCAAGATGTACGACGGCAAGGTGGTCCTCCGTTTCGACGATACCGACACGAAGGTCAAACCACCCCTTCCCGAAGCCTACGACTGGATCGAAGCCCAATACGAATGGCTCGCCGGCCGCCCCGCCGACATCATCATTCGAGCCAGCGAGCGAATGCCCGTCTACCTCGCACACGCAGAACAGATGCTGAGCGGCCATTTCGGCTACGTCTGCCGCTGCACAGCGTCTGACTTCAAACAATTACGCGACGCCCGAGAAGTCTGCCCTTGCAGAACTCGGAGCGTCGAAGAGAACCTCGCTGATTGGCAGGCCATGAACGACGGCGATATAGCCGAGGGAGGTGCGGTCGTGAGGGTCAAGACCGACCTCGAATTACCAAATCCAGCGTTGCGTGACTGGCCCGCGTTGCGTATTCAACACACACCACATCCCATTGTCGGCAAGGCTCACAATGTTTGGCCATTATTGGACTTCCAAAGCGCCATCGAAGACCACGAACAAGGAGTCACCCACATCGTTCGCGGCAAGGATCTGATGGATTCAACCCGCAAGCAGACGCTACTCTACGAACACTTCGGCTGGACCTACCCCCAAACCCTCTACTGGGGTCGCGTCAAAATTCACGAGTTTGGTGGATTCTCTACCTCCGGCATGCGCGCGGCAATTGAGAATGGGGAATATTCCGGCTGGGATGACGCGCGTCTGCCGACTCTTGCAGCGCTGCGCAGACGTGGCTTCGATGCCGCTGCGCTGCGCGCATTTTGGATTGATCTGGGATTGACTCAGAAGGATATATCGATTTCGATGCAGACGATCGAATCGTTCAATTCGAGTGAAATCGATGCTCGTTGTGAGCGCCGCTCGTTCGTGCGCGACCCGCGCTTGCTGTCGCTCGATGCAAGCGGCTGTTCTGGCGGGCCTGGCACGAGCATCTCCAACGCCCGACATCCTGATGGTGCCGTCGAAGGGTCACGAAAGTGGGAACTTGGAGATGGGGCGATTCTGATCGAGGCTGCAGACGCAGATGAGACAGGAGGTCCGCTGCGTCTGAAAGATTACGCAGATGTCGACATCGACGCAGGAACAAGCGTGGCTAGGGTCGAATCATGGTCGCGAAGTGATAGGCGCGCCATAGTTCACTGGCTGCCTCAAATTATGGCGCGTAAAGCGCGCCTGACTCGAGGCATTGGACACGACTTGGTGGTTGAGGAAGGTATGATTGAGGGCTTCGAATTAGTCGAGGGAGCACTTGTGCAATTAGAACGCGTCGGCTTCGCACGCATCGAATCACTGCCCGATGACGGTCCTGTGGAACTGCTTTTCCTGCACGGCTGAGCCTCGCGTGCACGGCGCCTTTGGCGCCGAGATTCGATAATCGACGCCTGCGGATGCCGGCAGGCGTCGGTTTCAAGGACAGGGGTCGAGCCAGCGAGCCGCATGACACACCGTCATCAGGCTCGCGCCGCGCTTCTGACGGCCTTGCTGCTTATCACCAGCCTGCCTATTCTGCCAGCGGCTGCAGAGGCAGAAGGGGCTTGTTGCGAGATGGATGAATTCAATCTCTTTTTGACTGGCGAAGCCGAAAACGGCGGCCTCACACCCTTCGAAGCCGACTTGGAGGAGGAGTTTGAGACGTTCGTCACACCCTCGGTCCAAGGCTTGGTCGAGATCGGAACTTGGAGCGTCGTCTGGGGCTTACAGGGAAATTACCCAGACGCGACTTGGGAATTCAGAATCCCATTCGAGGTCGAAGCCGCCGCTGGAATCCAGATCAATGCAACCATCGGCGTCCACATCGGCGGCACCTACTTCGAAGGTGACGCCGGCGCTGGACTATTCCTGACCAGCAATGGCGAAGTTGTCATACCAGTCAATGTCGAAGCCGGAGAAATCCTCAAGAGTGAGACTGTCGAAATCTCCTTCTCGGTCCGCAGCCTGTCTTTTTCGAGCCCCGGAGACGATGCGGGAATCCGCTTCATCTGGGGCTCGACAGAATACCCAGCAAAAATCTCGATGAAATTCCCCTTGGTCGAGATCGACATGAAAGAAGCCAGTGTCAAAGGCCGACTCGTCTTCTTCCCAATCGTCCTCAAGTCCGGCTTCGCAGACCGCATGTGGTCGGCTTCAACGGGAGGCATGAGCGTCGCCAACACAGCCATTTCCGACCGACCGATCGCAACTCCGGTCAACGACGGCGTCGAGGTCACCTTCGTCTGGGAGATCCCCGAGTCCACCGACTCGGGCAACTTCCGCACGGATTTCCACCTCATCCCACAGACCTCTCTGCGCATCGAAGCCTCCCGTACACATGACATCACGGCGGGCGAGGACGGCGGAGGTTCAGGGGGTTGGTATCCAGCGGCTGAGCCATTACGGTCTGGTGGTTCTGCTCTAAATGTCGATATCGATGCCAGTTTCGACGGTGATTCCGTTGAGCGCGTGGTGATTATCGAAATCGATGGCGCGATGTCGCAATGGATGCGTTGGGGGCTCGATAACATAGGCAACGACAGTCTCTCATCGAATAGTTGGTGGCGGAATCTGCGGACTTATGCCGACTCGATCCCGAGTTCGGATTTCCACAATGGAAGGGTCGATGATTCCGAATTATTAGCGCTTCAAGGACATTTGATCGGTTCTGCTTCAGACATGAAATCATTCCTCGCTAATGGGCTTTCAATCGATGCTGAAGCTCTGTTCGGAGTCAATCCAATCGATCTCGGGCCGATGGACATCAACATCGATCTGGGCCATACCCGTGCCTTCAGTTCAGAGGCTATCACGCTGACATTCGACACCTCTAACAGCGTCGCAGAAGGTCAGCGACAGCAATTGATAGAATCCTTCATCCGCAAGACTCAAGACGACTATTACAACGACGTCTCGCTCCATGTCGAGATTCGCTCCAGCGCCCTGCAGGGTTTGGGTGGAGTGGCCGCTGAAGATATCGATGTCAAGCATCGGAGATGGATTTTGATGGAAATGATAACGGTCGATGAGTCCGACCTCGACCCAGACAAATCATTCCGTGTCGAGTTCGTACCCACGGGTGGCGCCCTCTACAGTCCGCTGGTCTCAGCGATGGTCTCTGTCTTCATGCTCTGCATAGCTCTAGGGCTTGGGCTTTTCTTGACCAGAAAGCGGGCGAAGGTGCCCGCCATGCTGACTGTGGTCGTGCTTGGCGGGCTTTCTCTCGCATTGTATGTTCTCGGCCTCGACATGCCATTCGTGCTCGGCGTCGTGGCTTCGAGCATGTTGCTCGTCTTCCCAGTCGCTCTGGTGTCGCCGCGCAGCGATTCAAAGAAGCTCCCACGCAGTCGGCACGGTGGTGCGCGCGTCGATTGTCCCAAGTGCGGTGAATCTATCCAAGTTGATTCAGACGTGCGGCCACTTCGACTTCCGTGCGAAGGCTGTGACTCAATCCTGCGGCTCGAATGAAGGCGCTTGGCCACTTCTGAGAAGAGAATCCACCAATTCACCGGCAGCTGCCGATGCTCCCCTTTCTTTCCACATCCGCGCGGAGCGAGTAATCTGACTGGCCAGGTCTGATTTCCAGTTTTCGGCGACGACGCGATGCCAACCCAATTCCTCCATTCGCGCCGTCGAGGGAGTGCTGCTGGCCAAGACGGGGCGCATCAAGTGAGAGAGGGAGCGGGCGCGCCCCTCAAGATCCAGAGTTGGCCATCGAGCCGAGATGGCTTCCAAGGCGAGCGGCTCGATCCAAGGCGTTGCGCTGAGGTCGGAATCAACGACCTCGGGCAGCGCCACGACGCTGACCGTGCCCTCCTTGACAAGCATGTCGCGCAAGGCTGTGAAGACAGGATCGTAGGTGGTGTCGAGGGCAGAATGCAGCCAGTTACCCGAAATAAGCCAAGGACGCATTCTCTTCAGGCGCTGGCTTTTCGGAGCGATCGCTTGAGCCAGCGCATGGGCCTGCGCAACGGTGGTCAAAGGACCACGATGAACATCGCCTCCGGGACCGTGCAGCCCCTCAACCACCTCACCAGCGATGGTCAGTTGCGGTGGGTCTGCCCGAAACGATGGCCCCGCATCATTCCCAGGCCCTTGGATATGCACCCACGCCCCATCCTCGGGCGCTTCGAGGCGGAACCTTCGGCGATATGGCAGCCCGGAATCGAGCAGAGCGGCTTCGATAGGAGCGAGCGAGAGGGCACCGGCCAGAGAAGGTGCTGCAAGTAGCAGAATCGGTGCGCTCGACCCCTTGATTGCCGCCGACGCATCGAGCAGAGTCGAAGCAACGGAAACGAATTGCTCGGCTTCGAGTAACGAGTGCATCGAATATGCTGGATGAGGGGTGGTTCAAATCCCCATCGATGGAGATTTCACTCGACCATCAGTCGGAGTTGGTCTCTCTTGTAAGCCCACTCCGAGTCGAGTCGACCCTCGGACTGGTAGTAATGAGCGAGGCGACGAATCCTCGATTCGGTCAACTCTAGTTGCCGAGCATTGTGCAGGTCCTTGCGGTTGGAGCCGAGGTGGTCCATCATTCGCAATGCCTGGCGCATGAGATTCATCATGTCTTCAGGGAATTTACCGCCGATCTCATTGCGAGCAAGAGTCTGAGTGATGCGCTCGCCAGTGACGAGGCGAACATCTGGAACTGCGTGTTGGTCGCGTAGAATCGAGCCAATCATCGCGGTCGAGTGGCCCTCGCCAGAGAGCTTCAGAATGAGTTCTTCGACCGTCGCTTTGTCGGTCTCAGACCACTCGGGTGCAACTGATACATTGGGCTTGACAGAGCCGCTCTTTCCCTTTCCGCCACTGTGCATTCGAGCCATTCAAGTCACCTCAAGCGGCTCGCCGACCTGCTGCCCCTCTTTAATCGCTGCGCATCCCACCCAAAGGGTGAGGCTTCACAATCGGTGCCGTGCCTTTGCCAGTCTTCCCGAGCCATTGGGGAATTCCCAACCTGCTGCTTGTGCCCTTGCGCTGCCGACCAACTCGCCGTTCTGGTAAACGAGAAGCTCGTCTCCGGCGCGGATGTCATCGTCTGCTCGGCTTAGATTCGTCGAGAAGATGTCTCCGCGCCAGACCGTTTCGGGAGTCAAGTCGACCCGGGGTAATGCCTTGGATTCCGCTAATGCGGGAAGGCATGCTTTGGAGAAGGAGAAGCGGCCGCTACGGGGGTTCCAGAGTGCGATCTGGTCACCGTGGCGGTTGATTCTGAAAATCGGAGGGCGGCCGGAAATCTTCGTCTCCTCAAGCCAGGCGTCGGTTCCGTGTTGGAATCTTGAAAGCGCTTTCAATTTGTGTAGGCGGTGCAGGCTTTCCTTTGGGTTCGGGAGTTTGAATTCTTCTGCTGCTGTGCGGACTGCTGCTTCGAGTCGATCGATGGCTGATTGTGAACCGGCAGATTCACCTGTTCGGGTGTCGATTACTTCGATCGTGCCCGCTTTGAGTTCGAGTCCTGAATGGTTGATGATTCGCTGGAAGCCATTGCGAGTCGAGTAGCGCTCGGTCATTTCTTGAATCACACGCAATTCGTCGACATCCCATTCACCAGTGACCGGAATGTCGTAGTGCGCTGCGGGCCAGATATCCTCGAGCTCGCGCGGGACCAAGCCCAAAGGCGCTGTGACCATCACTTCGTGGACGCCTCGGGTACTGATTGCCCTCTGAAAGCGGCGGTGGCTCTGCGAGAGGCGGTAGGGTTTCTGAGCCGAACATGGGAGCAGTACCAGAACCTTCGATTGGTGTTCTGGTGGGGTATGGATTTCTGCGACCCTTCGACGCCATTCGCTGATGAGCGGGTCGTTCCGACTTGTGTAAGCGTGGGCGCGCAGGCGTCTTCCTTCTGGGACTACACTCGCGAGTCCTGCGCGGCCTGCGTTCTGCGCCGCTGCCTCGCTGAGCATCGCATCATGGCGGCGCAGGCGCTCGACCGAGCGTGGGCTGGAGAGCGCTTGCCGCTCGACCAATTCGCGCAGTGTTCCGTTGCGGATCGCTGCGCGGGTCGCCGCCAATGCTCGTGACCAAGCGGCGATTTGCGCATCCATATCGGAGGATTCGTCGGCGGTTTCCTCTACTTCTCGCGGCCCATCTCCGGACAGCAGTACGCCGTGGGCCGCAGCCTGTCGTGAGCGGTTGAGATCGAACAGATCTACTCCCATCCAAGTCAGGAGGGCGCAGTTGTCTGGGCCACCGATTCCGGGGGTCCAAATCAGTGAGGTGGTGAAACGCGTTCTGATGGCGTCGAGCGCCTCGATCAACAGACCGGGGCGTTCGGCCAATTGTGGTGCATCCAAGAGGGGGATTACCGAGGGTTCGAGCGAATCGTCCAGTAGGGCAGCATCGTGGTGCAGAGCCTGCCACGAAATAGGCAACAACTGCTCACCAGCCGAGCCCTTGCCACCATCCGACTCTATGAGGCTCGGAGGCAGGATCAGTCCTTCTTCAGCCTGCCAAGTCTCGGCTCCACCAAAGGGCAGGCAGAGGTCGCCTCGCACTTCCATCGACATCGAAGCCGGAATTCCTTCCGTATCGCGCGAGGCGCAGAATGGTGCGAGAGAAAGCGGCAATTCTGGGTCGCCCTCACTCAGAACCAAGGCTGGAGTCCATGAAGACGGAGCACTGCGGTCTCCGAGCGCGAAAAGACGCCCGAAGCGATGCCGCGCAATGACACTGCGCGCCAGAGGACGCTCGTCGGCCGTCTCACTCATCGTCCGCGCGAGCGATGCGTTTCGCTTGAAGCATTCTAAGGGAGAAGCCAGCCCGCCCAAGCGTGCAACGAGCCCTCGCAGGCCTTCTGGCCCTACTCATCCTGACCTCTGCAACGGCGATATCGTCCGCCCAAGAAGAGCCTGTCGAAGAGAAGGTCATCCTATTCGAATACACTCTTGAGATTGTAGATCCACACCCTTGGATGTCTCGAATCACCTGTCTGAAAATCAGTTGTGTTGGAATGGAATTACAATTGGAAATGGATGGTCACCTCTATACAAATAGCGATTCACATGAGGTGGAACTCTCGGCATTCTTACTAGGTAATGTCACAATTCGTCTCCTGGTCGACGATGGAACCTCAATAGACGATACCAAAAGCGAAGTGGTCAGCCCGTTCCCCGACAACCTGACCACAATTGAAAGTGGATATGATGAACCTAACACAGTGCCCTCCGCAGGTCAAACAGTAGATTCCCGAGCATTCGAGGCGACATGGCCCTGTACACTGATTATTTGCGACGCAGGGTCAATCGTCTACAGTTACGGATATTCCTTCATCGGCGCTCTCGAAAGTGGTTCTGATAAGGACGCGATTCTGATTCTTGGCGAAGCTGGGGATGTCATCAGAATCCCGATGATTAGAACGAGCAGTGGGGTTGAATACGAATTCTGGCAACGCAATGACGCATCGAAATCATTGATTGATATTGAAGTCAATGAAGAACTTGGTTGGCATCAATTCGATTATCCGAGCGATGGTGAACTCTGGATCAGATTCACACAGGACGCCGAGGGTGGTTATGCAGCATATCAATTCTCGATGATTCGATATTCCGCAGACACCGAAACCCCTTGGGGTGAGTTGAGCAATCCTTGGCAAGGTGAGCCAGCATTAGATTTTCGCGGGTCGGACGGAGAACCAGCGTACGATTACTTGGGAACATTAACCTCGAACGACGCAGAAGGGGATGCTCTTCTGTTTAAGGCTGGATCTAGAATGGAAATTGGGTTCACTCTGTGGTCTAGCCCGAGTGGCGCCACTTTCGAAATCTGGCTACACGAAAAAGACGGAAGCAGCATACTCGCTGTCGAAGATGGCGTAGATCTTTGGCCGTCTCACGTCATAACTAGTGAGGACACCATCACTATCGAGATTCGCATAGTTGCAATCACGACCACATGGTGGCGTCTTGCTTTACATCAGGAAAGAGTAGGAGATGGAGATTATCTCGGCGATGCGCCAGATAGACTCTGGACCGATGGAGATGAAGCCGGCGAATTACCGCTATTCCAATTCGGTGAGGAAGTAAATGCATACATGTTAATGAATGAGGATGTAGATGTCTTCGCCTTCGAGATCAGCGATGTCAACGGCTCGAAATTCTATCTGAAAGAGGAAATTCCCTCAGCATTATTCTATCAGATTCTGATTCTGAATCAAACCACGGGCGCGATCGAGAATACCTCACTGGGGATGCCCATCGATGCGCCTGCCGGAATTCATGCTGTTCGTGTCGAGCGAACGCCGGATTTCCCAGCCTCTGGACATTACGCCTTCACACTCGTCTACTTGGGAGATTCACAACCTGCTGTACCGGTGGAATATGTTGACCAATCAGATCTGTTTCTAGCCTACTACGTCTTCGCCGGCGTCTTCCTACTGGCTCCTGCTTTCGTAGTCTTGTACTGGAACCGACGCCAATTCTTCGGCGGGGCTGCAGATATCGAGATCGAAGCACATGAGCGCCGCCGCTTGCGCAGGTTGCGCGAGCGCCTCACCGCATTGTTGAGTGAGGAGGTGGTCGACGAGCAAGTTCTCGAATCCTCCCTGCATCAATTGGGTGACAGTCCTTGGCAAGCTGTGGTTGCCGACTGGGGCGAGCCATTGTTGAGGCACAACACGGCCCAGGTCGAGATCTGCATCTGGCGAATCGCCGAGGGTGGCGCCACTCTCCTCGTCGGTATTCGAATCGCCGATTCACCTTGGGAATTGGCTGCGATGCGAGTCCATGCACCCGAGGGTGCGACTTTGGCGATCGCAGATGTCTCACCCAGACATCTCTTCCAAGGTGACGAGATCTTCCTCGACACTCTGCGCAAGGGAAGCAAGACATTCCTTCGGCTGACCCTTGAAGGCGAGCCGTCGAACCTTGGATTCCAGTTGTCGGGATTGGTCGATGGCGAGCCGCTCGCTGCGGTCCCAAACCGAAGCATCGAGTGGTCCTGAATCTACTGGTACGCTGCCTCAGGAGCGACGCCTGTCGCGAGCCTCGTCAATGATATCGTCGACGAGGTCGCCGTGACCACTTCCGAGTTCATCTCGGAGATCCTCGAGTTGCTTCTTGAGGGCGCGAGGAACCTTGCCGGGCATGACGAGTTTAAGCAGCACCATGATTGAGCCTCTACCGCTTCTGGTCCTTACTCCGGGCATGCCGCGCCCTTGGATGGTGATCGTCTCGCCAGGGCGCGAACCAACTGGAATCTTGACTTTCAGGTCCTGGCCATCGAGGTGTGGAATCTCCTTGGTCGCACCGAGCACGAGGTCGACGTAACTTACAGGTAGAGCCATCAACAGATCTGCGCCATCACGCTCAAACCATCGATGTGGATTCACATCGATCTCGATGTAGAGATTGCCCGACCTGCCATTGGCTGACCTGGACGCTTCACCGTGACCGCTCATGCGCAGTCGAGTACCAGTATTGATGCCGGCAGGAACTGAGAATCTGACTTTCTTCGACTGCTCCGCCCTGCCCTCACCTCGACAATTCTTGCAGGGATTCTGGATGATTCGACCATCACCCGAACAAGCGGCACAATCGCTGGTCATCTGCTGATGGAATGGACCGATCCGCTCGATTCGAGTGATTCGTCCACGCCCATCGCAAGTAGGGCAAGTTCGGATGCCATCAGGAGTTGTAGAACCGCTGCCTTCACACGACGAACAGCGGTTCAGCACATCGATTTCAATCTCACCCTCAACGCCTTCAAAGGCCTCTTCGAACGAAATCGCATGATGGACGAGAAGGTCGGCACCGCGAGCGGGGCGAGTACGGCGGCCGCCACCACCAAACAGCGAGCTGAAGATGCTGTCGAAGCCGCCGCCGAAGAGGTCATCGATACTGATGTTGACAGTTTGAAAACCGCCAGAACCAAACGGCGAGCCACCCGGCCTGTCATGACCGAACATGTCGTACTTGCGTCGCTCCTCAGGGACCGAGAGAATCGCGTATGCCTCTTGGACTTCCTTGAATTTCTTCTCAGCCTCTGAGTCATCCGGATTCTTGTCTGGATGGAACTTTCGCGCTAATGATCTGAAGGCTTTTTTCAACTCGGCATCATCGGCTTTCCGCCCAACGCCGAGGACCTTGTAGTAATCCCGCTTGCCACTCATCAGACCACCACTGTCCACCGGCTTCGAAGCGCCTGTTTTCAACCCCACGCCACGGTTCAGAGGAAGGCGCCGCAGTTGCTGCAGTACGCGGTGTCACTGTTGTTCACCGTCTCACATTCCTTGCACGAGGTCACTGAACGAGTTTGAGGCGTCGTCGCCGGACCAGCCCACTCTGTCGATGCTTCTGTTGTAGCCCAAGTTCCGCGACTCGCCGCTTTGGCCGATTTTTTGGCGCGGGCGGCTTCGGCCTTCGCGGCGGCTTTTGCTTCTGATTTTGCTGCTTTAGCCTCTGCTTTTTCGGCTTTCAATGCTGCTTTCTCTGCGTTGCGTTCTTGCTTGGCGCGAACTCGCTCTTGCTTGGCCAATTCGGTGGCGAGACGGCGCTGTGCGGAAGCTTCTGCTCGGGCGCTAACGGCGCCCGAATCCCCGGTTCCAGCAGTCTCACCAGCCAGCGCATCATCGACGATGGTAGCGACACCCTCGACATGGACATCGATGTCCATTCGGGCGTCGCCCTCCTTCAGTTCGAGTTCATCGCGTTCCTTGTTCAGATCCGCGATGCTGCCTGCCATGCGGTGTTGCATGCGGATTCCAGCCCTGCCTTTGGTCGGGGCACGTGCCTGCATCTCCAATCGCTCCAGAGCTGAATCCCCCTTCGACCAGAGTCCACGATCCTCCATCTGATACATCTTCGAGAGGCTCTTGATGGCGCTTGAGCGATGAAATTCATGATCCGCGACCACCCGATAGCGCATGAACATCACAATCCCCAGAAGAAGGGCCAGACCATGTATCACGGCCTGTGCGACAAGATCCTCTTTGAGCACATTCTCAAGCGCGGTGATGCTGAATCGAATCGCGAGGACACAAAGGGTTGGCGCCGCCAGCAACGCTACTCCCATCCACGACGAGCGCTCGGTCATGGCGCGGCCTCAAACGATTCCCGTTTGAACCATTCGTGACGGTGGGAGCGATTACGTCGAGCAAATAGGAATCGGAGGCTGTCCCAACGAGTCTGACGACTCGAAACCAAAACCCCCACAGAGATGATGACCTGAGTCCACCCCGAACGCTTCATGGAGCCTACCATCACGGTCGCGACGACGCTGCTTCCGCATGAAGAACCGCAACGCGTCGTCGATTCCATCCAAGCGATATTTCCCGACTGGCAAGCAGATGTGATGCCCACGAGGGAGGAGTTTCCGAGTGACCGAGGAACGATGCGGTTGGTCGGTGAAGCAAAGTCGCTGGAGCTCGTTTTCAAGGTTGCAAGCAAGCACCGGATTCTCGACACGGCACTCGATGCGATGAGCCTCGATCTTGACGGAGATTCCACTACATTCGCACTCTCTCGACAGGCGGCTTTCGCCGGAAAAATCGCCTTCGTCGTCAATGAAAGGCCGATTGGCGGCGTCATCGATGTCAGTCTCATCGGCGAGGATCTCGGCCTCTGGCTTGAGCAACAAACCTGGCATGAAGGGCGGAATCATGTGCCGAGAAGCGTCGGCGATGGCTACGGGATGGCAGCCGACGGGAGCTCGACAGAGTGGTTCAACAGGCATGGCAGACCGACGATGAACGATGATCAGGATTGAGGAATCCCGCTCTCGATCCATCGCAAAATCAGCGGCTCGTCGGCCGGAAGCCACTTGACATCTGCGAGATTCTCGCGCGATAACCAACGTACTTGGTCATGGTCTGTCGGCTCGACCGAAATAGGATCTATGACGCCACAATCCCAGATGTGGAGGTCGACTGTTCGGTCCTCGTAATCGTGTGACAGCTCGGCTATTTTGGCGAGGGGGATGACGTTGATTCCGAGTTCTTCGAGCAGTTCGCGAGCCAATGCTTCTGCCTGTTTTTCGCCTTTATCGACCTTGCCTCCGGGAAACTCCCACCAGCCTCCCCAAGCGTCCTCAGGTGGTCTGCGGCAGGTCAGGATTCTGCCTGTTTCGTCGAAGAGCAGTGCTCCGACGACTTCGAGCCGCGGTTTGCTGGCGATTGCTTGGGCGGCTCGGCAAACGATTTCGAATTGTGAATCGAGTGGAATGTGCTCTGGCGCGGGTAGGTGGATGAACAGTGCGGGTAGATTGCGGCCGTCGGATGCGGTTGCTGATGAGCTGTGGATGGCGTTCAGGGTGCGGAAGTAAGTCTCGTTGCAGACATAGCCGCCGGCATCTGTGCTCCAGACGACTTGCTCGTCGGCGTCGAATTCTTCGTCCAAGACATGTATCGAGGTCGTCGTTTGGTGTACTTCCCGGGCGCCTGCGACGACCTCGCCAGATTCTATTCGGCCCGAATTGTCAACCTCGGTGAAGTTGAGTGTGTTGCATGCGTACCTCTCGAGACTGATGTGCTGTCGTTTGTCGGCCAATCCGAGATGGACTATAGCATCGAAGCGAGAACCGTCTGAGATCATCTCGGCAACGCTTCTCGAACCAGCCTCATCGACGCTGAGTAACATGGTTTCAACATCTAAGCCTTCGATTCCACGCTCGGCGGCCATTTCGAGTACGATTTGCGAGACATTCTGCTCGTATGTCGAGAATGGCGGGAAGCCCGTCAGCAGAACTCGAGGCGGCACACGGCGTCCTCGTAACCGCACATTGTTGTCCTTTGCCCCACTCAATCCGTAGTCAGATTCATGCGCCAGTGCCGGGAGCGGTGGCTGATGAGCAGTGAGTTCGTGGTCGAGATCGTCGACGATGACGATGACGATTCAGGCGTCAATCCGATTCGAGTCGTCAAGGTCATCTGGTACGAGATCAGCGGTGGAATCGGCCCTTGGGGAGCCCTACGGCCGATCATCGCCTTCCTGCTGGCCTTGGTTCCCTTCCTCTTCATCGGTCAGCACTTCAACCGTCAGCACCGCAAGGCTGCCGGTTGGTTCGCCGTCCAGTTCCCATTGCTTCTCACCGTCTTGCTCTGGCCGGTGCTCTATCTGTGGTCCATTGGCGATGCGTGGTGGGTTTCGAGCAATATCGTGGCCAGATCAGAAACCATCATCTCTTGAACGGGCAAATTGTAGCGTCCCACCTACTAATAGAGTAAAGTGAATGGAAAAAAAATATGTCCGGGAAAATACCACAGTATCTTGCAATTGGAATGATTCTTGCCTGTCTAGCGCTCGTAGTATGGGGAATGTTTGGTCATTCTTGGCGTACACATGAAGGGATGAATCCCAACGATGATCGTCTCCATGGGTCCCATTTTGGTCTTCATGAAGCATATTATTCAGTAGACGGAGACCTAGGTGACCCCCTTGAATATTCCACTGCATGTGCAACGAGTGATTCTGCTTACGAACCGATGTGCGATATGGAATCTGCCGGACGCACTACTACGAATATTCTGTGGGTTGTCATTGCCATCGGAAGCATTGCAATCTTACTGTCTCTTCTCAATCCTGGAAAAACGTGGATGGTCCCATTGCTCATGGGGACAGCAGGCATTTTAGCACTGGTAGCTGTTTTGGTGTGGTATACGATGCATGACCAGACTTACATTGCAGATGAAGTATCGTTGGGACTCAATGCGTACATGACCATAGTGGCTGGTATTCTAGGCATCTTGGGTGCGAGAATGTACAAACTCAGTCCATAGCATATTGTGAAAACTGAATAATCTGACATTCAACGTCAATCAATCGTCCGTCGTACTGAAGCGGTGTTCAGACGCTAGCGGTACGATTGCCTCTAATTGGAACGGCGCCCATTTCGAGCCATGCATACAATATCTGAGTTCGTATGCAAATAATTAGACCAATACATTCGTCAGTCTGGCCATGGGCGTATGGGATATCGTGGATGTGGTTGCCGACACATCGCTATTTGTTGCGTTGGGACTCTCAGGGGACTTGTACGGCGTTTACAAGGTGTCCCGTTGGATCTACACGGGAGTCGATGAAATGATTGAAGATTCCAATGGGAATAGAACATACAAGTGTGGTATCTGTGGTGTATAAGGACACAACAGACGTACGTGTCAAGATAATGTGACTTGTGGAGGCTGCGGTAACGAGGAACCAGATGAAGTTTGGGAAGAAGGCGACAACATTGTGTGCAACTACTGCCTCTAAAACTCATTACCCTCGTCGTCTAATCTTGGCCACGAAGTTATGAGCCGTGAGCTTCTGAGCCATTTGTGCTCGAGCAGATCTTACTGGCTGCAATTAGCGCTGGCCTAGTTGCGACGCTTGTAACTGTGCTAATTGAGAGATATGGTGGTTTAGTGGGCGGAGTCATAGGAACAGTTCCAACGACAATCATTCCAGCAGTTATTGGAATGTCGCTTGCACAAGAGAATGCTGACCTGATGGCTAGCCTCTCGGTAGTACCGCTCGGTATGTTGGCGAATGCCATCTTCCTTTCAGTGTGGATTTACTTCCCTGAGATGATTCCTAATCTATCCTCAAGCAAGGGGTTAGTGGCGACAATCTTTGTTTCTCTATTGATCTGGTCATTGGTCGGAACGTCAGCAATACTTGCTGTAGATGAGGCACGCAATTCCCTCAGCGCACAAGAGATTGCGATTGCCGGTGTTGCCCTAACCGCGGTCTTGGGTTTGTCTTTGGGTTGGAAACCACGAGCAACACCTCCTGGAACGAAAAAGGTAAGCAAATCGATGTTGATTACTAGAGGTTTGATGGCCGCTACTGCCATTGGAATTTCGGTTTGGATTGCTAATTTGGGCTATTCATTAGTTGCTGGACTTGCATCGGTTTTCCCAGCAATTTTCCTAACGTCGATGGTGGCTCTTTGGATATCTCAAGAGGCCTCAGTACCGAGGGGAGCAGCTGCACCAATGTTGCTTGGAGGAGGTTCTGTTGGAGTCTATGCCTTGCTCGCGATGACAACTTTGGATGAGTTCGGATTGTACACTGGTTCACTGGTCGCATGGGTGGTATCGGTATCCTGCTGGTCGCTACCTGCCTACGGTTACTTGAGGTGGAGAAGAAGCATTGTGTCCGAGAACTGATTTCAGAATGTTAAATCAATCTATGACCCACTATTCGCTGGGGGCACTCACTCGAAGGGGTTCCAGTCAGTCCTTTCAGACGCTACCCATTGTATCTATCCGACGAAGGCGGAACTGCAGATCTTCACCAGAGGATGCAGCCGCATGAAATACAGCCAGGATCTGCCGGTTCATTGACGAATCGGATGTGAGACCTGCGCGGTGTGCTCGATAACTGAAGCTTCAATAGACCGTACGAAGCGCACTCATCGTGACGGACTCACATAGCACCGAAGGCTCAGTGGCCCTCGAAGAACCGCGCCTCGGCACGCTGATTCTCATCGGCGGCAACGAGGACTGCCTGACGACGAAGGACGTCCTCCGCGAAGTCGCAGAGGCCGCCGGCGGCGCTGATGGCATCTTGGTCGTGATCACGACCGCCAGCAACGAACCCGAAGATCGCATGGTCGTGTACAGAAAGGCCTTCGAGGACCTGGGCGTTGGAACCATCCACATCATCAACCCCGACAAGCGGGTCGACGGCAGCGATCCCCGCTACCTCGAGATGATCGCTTCAGCTACCGGCGTCATGTTCACAGGCGGGGACCAACTTCGCATCACGTCGCTTCTCGGCGGAACACCTCTCATCGCCATGATCAAGATGCGCTACCGCGAGGAAGGTCTCCTCGTGGCAGGCACGTCCGCAGGCGCCTCCGCGCTGTCACGCGTGATGATCTACGAAGGCGTCGGCGAGACGGGCCTTGAGAAGAACAGCGTTCATACGACCAGCGGCATCGGCCTTCTTCAACACGTGGTCGTCGACACCCATTTCATCCGCCGCGGCCGCATCGCCCGGCAGATGCAGGTGCTCGCGACCAATCCACATCTGCAGTCCATCGGCCTCGGCGAGGATACGGCCGTCCGCGTCACGGATGGCCACGTCCTCGAGGTGATCGGCAGCGGCATCGTGATCGTCATCGACGCACAGCACGCGTCCGGATCCAACATCGCCAAGATCAGCACCGGTGACGCGATCGCCATTCACAACCTCACGATTCATGCGCTCATCCATGGAGAACGCTACGACATCACGTCGCGCTCGTTCCTCCCATCCGCATCCGAGGAGTGATCCCATGGAGATCTTGGAACTCCGCGCCCTCCGGGGACCCAGCATCTGGAGTCGGTATCCGGTCATCCACATGCTCCTCGACCTCGGGGAGATGGAAACCCAACCCAGCGACAAGGTCGAGGGATTCTACGGGAGAACCACAGCGCTCATGCCGACGCTCGTCGAGCATCGATGCAGCGTCGGCACGAAGGGTGGCTTCCTCCAGCGCATCGAGCGCGGCACGTGGATGGGCCATATCGTCGAACACGTGGCCATCGAACTGCAATGCCTCGCAGGCATGGAGGTCGGCTTCGGAAAGACCCGCAAGTTCGGTGATGAAGGAAGCGTGTACACGATCGTGTTTCGCTACCGCTCCGAAGAGGCGGGTCTCGAAGCGGGCCGCATCGCTGTGAACCTTGTGGAATCGCTGATCGCTGCGCGAGAGTTCGATCTCGAGGCTGCCGTCTTCTCCCTCAAAGAGATCCGCGAGGACCACATGTTGGGCCCTTCCACGCGATCGATCGTGAAGGCTGCTCAGGCTCGCGACATCCCATTTTACCGGCTGAACAGGGATAGCTTCGTCCAACTTGGATGGGGCAGCCACCAGCGCCGCATCCAAGCCACGATGACGTCACAAACGTCGGCGTTGGGCGTCGAGATCGCCGACGATAAGGGTCGCACGAAGTCGCTTCTCAAGGATGCTGGCATCCCAGTTCCCGAGGGCTACGAGTGCGACAGCTGGGAGGCGACGCTCGAAAACGCCCTTGAGATCGGGTATCCGGTCGTCGTCAAGCCCCTCGTCGGCAACCATGGACGGGGCATCACATTGGGCGTCGCCAACGATGACGATCTCAAGACAGCCTACGCGGCCGCTCGCATGCGGCACGATTACGTCATCGTCGAAAAGCACCTGGTCGGATTCGATCATCGCCTTCTGGTCATCGATTACCAATTGGTGGCGGCAGCACGACGGGTCCCAGCGTTCGTCACAGGTGATGGGACGCACACTATCGGGGAACTCGTCCAGAAAGTCAACGAGGACCCACTGCGGGGCTATGGTCACCAGCGGGAGTTGACGATGATCGGCGTCGACGCCATGAGTGAGCGCCTCCTCAGCGACGCCGGGCTCACTATGGACAGCATCCTCGAGGACGGGGTCGAGTTCTTCTTGAAATCGACGAGCAATCTCTCCCAAGGAGGGACGGCCGTCGACATCACAGACCAAGTACACCTAGACAACCGCTACCTCGCGGAACGCGTCGCTCGATTGTCGGGTCTCGACATCGTCGGCATCGACGTGGTCACCCCCACGCTGGATGTGCCGTTGCACGAGGCGGGCGGTGGCATCGTCGAAATCAATGCAGCACCTGGGTTCCGCATGCATCTGCGCCCCTCACAAGGCAAACCGCGCGACGTTGCGACGCCGGTGATCGACATGCTGTTTCCCTCGGGCAGTTCAGCGCGCGTTCCCTTGATCGCCGTCACTGGCACCAACGGAAAGACGACGACCGTCCGATTATTGAGCTACATCCTCAAGCGACACGGCCACAGCGTCGGCATGACCTCCACCGAAGGGGTCTGGTTTCGCGATCGGCGCGTCGCAGCAGGGGACTACTCAGGACCCGCCGGCGCACGCATGGTTCTCCAGGAACCATCGATCGACAGCGCGGTCCTCGAGGTCGCGCGGGGCGGCATCCTGCGCCGCGGACTCGGATACGACGCGGCTGACTGCGCGATCGTCCTCAACGTCGGTGACGATCACATCGGCACGGAAGGCGTGTTCACGATCGACGATCTCGCGAAGGTCAAAGCCGTGGTCGCTGATGCCGTCCGCGACGACGGCTGGGTCGTCTTGAACGCCGAAGACGAGCGCGTCCGACTGATGACGCCCACGCGCGGCGCCAAGACGCTGTTCTTTGCCCTTAATCCAACGGATGAGACGCTCGTCGCTCACACGGGTGCTGGCGGCACCGCGATCACCGTGGAAGATAATCACGTGGTCTTCATCGAAGGTGACCGTCGAATCCCGGTGGTTCCGGCGCGCGACATTCCACTGACGTACGATGGTCGCGTCGCGTTCAATCTACAGAATGCATTGGCCGCCGCCGCTGCCGCCTACACGATCGACGTGACCATCGACGAGATCCGCATGGGCCTCCTCACGTTCAATCCTACCGTTCAGCAGAACCCCGGTCGCATGAACATGTTCCAGTCACGCGGGGTCACGGTGCTCATCGACTATGGCCACAACGTGCCCGCCATGCTCGCGATCCAGAATGTCATCCAGCGCACCCCGCATCAACGGCGCATCGTCGTGTGTGCCGGCACGGGCTCACGCACGGATGACACACTCATCGCGTTCGGCCGCGCGATCGGCGCGTTCTACAGCCGGGTGCATCTGCGAGATTCCGACCCACGGCGCCGCACCATCGGCGAGACCACCGATTACGTACGGAAGGGACTCGACCAAGAGGGCATGGACATGGCGAACGTCATCGACCACGGCGCAAGCGAGTTCGATGCCATCGCCGCCGCCCTCAACGAGGCCAAAGAAGGCGATTTCGTCCATCTCCAAGTCGATGACGTGGATGGGTCCGTCGCGCAGGTTCAGGCATGGCGACGATCCCGCGAAGTCCAAGAACCGAGCGCCTGATGGCGTCAGGCAGAGAACGCGGGCAGATCACTCTTCAAAGACAGCGGCCGCCATGTCGCGGTTGGAGGCGATCGCAGCTTGGTTCGCGTCCACGATGACGAATCCCACGGGAGTCGTGTCAGGATAGGTCGCAACTTCTGTGGCGGACGCGTCGGTGTCATCAGAGCAATTGGATGTGCATTCCTACTTTTTACAATACTTGGCATCCCAATCGCATTAATCATTTGGATAATGGGTATGGTTTCTTCTTCAACAAGAACCGCAGAATACAACAACAATTTGATGGCGCAAAGTCAAGGAATGTTGCCTAACCAGCCAATGATGCAGCAGTGATTTACAACAACTTTCAACTAATCGATTCGGATAGATTGCAAGGGGTTATCCGATGACCCATCCAACTTCAAAATACAGTTGTAAGGGTATTCAGTGGGCCTGTCGGAAGGGTACCCTTTGAGGTGTGACTGACTCAAAGGGTTCTCAAGGAAAAGACTGTTCGGGATTAGATATGACTCACGAGAACATGTACTATCGAATGATGGGGAACACTGGCATACAGGTCTCAGTCCTATCTTACGGGTTCTGGGCTACATACGGAGTCAAGGACAGGTTGTCCGGTGACGAAGGCGTCAAGACCGCTAAGGAGCTAATGAAGATAGTTCGCAATGCTGGGGTTAACTGCTTCGATCACGCAGAGGCTTACGGCAACCCCTACGGAGAGGCAGAGAGGATTTTCGGAATAGCGCTTAAGGAACTCCAGGAGGAGAACTCGGAGCTTTGGCGCCGCTCCGACCTAGTGATTACAACCAAGATATTCTGGGGTGGCCCCGGAGTCAACGAGTCCGGTCTTTCGATGAAGCATTGCAGAGAGGGTCTGGACGCCTCTCTTTCTCGACTACAGCTGGACTACGTGGACCTGCTGTTCTGCCATAGGCCAGATCCTCACATGCCCACCTCTACAGTTGTGAGAGCGATGACACAGATGGTTCACTCTGGGAGAGCAACCGCATGGGGTACAAGCGAGTGGTCTGCACAGCAGATTACCGAGGCCTTCTGGATTGCCAAAAGCGAGGGACTAGAGCCGCCTCAGTTCGAGCAACCTCAGTACAATATGTTACACAGAGATAGGTTCGAGAACGAGTATTTTCCACTTTTCAACCCGCCGTATAACATCGGCACTACCATCTGGAGCCCACTGAGGTCGGGATTCCTTACTGGGAAATATCTAGACGGGATACCGGATGACTCGAGAGCCTCCCAGAAGGGGTATGAATGGCTTCTGGAGGATCTCGAGGAGCGCCGGGGTAGAGGGGAATTCGAGGTGGTCTCAAAACTCGTCAATTTTGCAGAGAAGATGGGCTGCACGCCTGCTCAGCTTGCACTGGCGTGGTGCCTGAAGAATCCTAACGTCTCCACCATACTGGTAGGTGCAACAACTTCTGACCAGATTGAGGATAACATGGGGTGCATAGATGTCGCAAAGGGACTTACTGATGATGACATGTCGAAACTAGACGAAATCCTCGGGAACAAGCCGGATTCATGGTTGGGACCAGGCGGTGTTGGAACCAGACAGTTGAAAACCCTTTGAGAAAAAGTCCGACTCAATCCCTAGCCTGAACTTTCCTAATCATCGTGGATCTAAACCCCTGAGCTTCCGGACTCACGAGGGTTCGAACACTCGGTACCTATGTCCGGCTCGATAGCATCTGCTTAACTCAAGCAGAAAGTACTGTATGCCCGGGAATTCTTTTATCGTGACCCCCTAAAAAGCAAAGAGAGTAAGGGGGTGAGCCGGTGGACCACGAGGAGTACCATTGCAAGCACGGGTGCGGCTTCAAGTCGGACTACGAATCTGTGAGACGCCACGAGATGAAGGGGCACGGTATTCACAAAAAGGGCAAAAAGGGCAAAAAGGGCTCTCAGAAACCAACGGGTTCGGACAAGCTACTCTTGGGACCGTTCGGCTCGTTGATGCTGATTGTCGGAGTCATACTATTTTGGGTACTATGGGGGGTGGCCAGAAGCCCACACCAACCACCGAGCACAGGTGCCGATTTGTGCGGGCTTTTCGTCCTCGGCGTAATCGGTCTCGTCGTCGGCGTAATCGGCCTCTTCCAATCTCTCATGCATCGGCTCAGACGATCTCACCTCAAGCGGCGCTGGCCATTCAAGCAAGGCTGAATGTGTCGGACACACCCTACCGAGTGTCCGAACGCTCGTGAGTCCGGAAGCTCAGGGGTTTAGATCCACGAGGGTCTACTGAGCCACATCTAGTCGGGTAGTCAGCATTGTTATCGCAATCAGTATCGTTGTCGTTCGCATCTAATTCACCCAAGCTCTTTCGAGTATCACATCATGGATAGGGACATCACCGGATTCCGTGTCAACTTCGCTGATTGCATCAACGTGCTCCTGACCGCTGATGACCTGTCCGAAGACCGTGTATGACCCGTCTAGATGGCTTGGCATGCTGTCACTGGGCACGATGTAGAACTGGCTACCTGCTGAATCGGGGTCGCTACTCCTAGCCATGGCGAGGGTTCCGGGGCCATGCGTCAGCCCGTTGATGGATTCATTGGGTATGGTCCAATCTACCGTATCACATGACCAGATGTTGGCAACCTCTCCGTTGCAGTAACCATACCAGTTGGCAGCATAGCCGCCTGTGCCGTTTATGTTGCCTCCTTGAATCATGAATCCGTCGATGACCCTGTGGAAGAGGCTATTGTTGTACAAGCCATTCTCAATGTGTGCCACGAAACTGTCCACATGGAGGGGAGCATCGTTCGGGTAGAGATCTATCACTATGGTGCCATAAATCCTGTTATGTTCCCCCGTCAAGTTCCCAGGAACGTAAGAGACCTCTAGGGTGATAGTCTGATTTTCCAACAGCGGTGCCTCAGGAGAAAAAGCCCCAGTATAGTAATAGTTGACTCCAGTTGTGGAATGAATCCTGTAGATGACTGACCACTCTACAATTTCGTATTCCGAACCACCTCTGTTATAATCGTAGCAGATCCCGTCATTCCAGTCGATACACAATGAGTAGTCCCCACCAAAGATAGGGGACGATCCCACCAATGCGTAGCTAGGCAATTGCGCAAAATACCCCTCATCAGAAACTATCATTGCAGGCCAACTTTCGAAATGCCCATCCCCATCATGATAGAGGTACATTATCGCTCTAGCAGACTTGACTTCCAGCCACTCGTCATCCGACAGTGAGATGTTCCAATGGTGACCAGAGTCACCTCTGTCGTTGATCCACTCCGTTTCCATTGTGCCGTTAATGAAGTCCTGCAGGTTCTGAAGAGTCGCCGCGTCAATCTCGTCATTTCCTCCGGCATCGGGATCTCCTGTGCACCCCGCCAGCGAGCCGCTGACGAGGACGAGTGCTAGTAGTGCTGCCTTGTGGTCCATGGCCGACGAGTTGAGTGGAG
>Ga0208335_1000112_pt1 | contig 33129 bp, 30 predicted proteins | sample DeeseametaMP0759_FD_184202 | JGI IMG/M metagenome (GOLD analysis project Ga0208335, IMG submission 184202) | Marine microbial communities from the Deep Atlantic Ocean - MP0759 (SPAdes) | ecosystem: Environmental > Aquatic > Marine > Oceanic | place: West of Cape Town, South Africa, South...
GTTCATTGACATTAACCACTGCTTCTTAAAGCTACAAAAAAACCCCGCTTATCGAGGACAAACAGGGCTTCAATTAGGAGCGGGACCGAAGGGACTCGAACCCTCGACCTCCGGCTTGACAGGCCGGCGTTCTAACCAACTGAACTACGATCCCAAATTTAATATGCTATTTTTTATCCCGGTAAATAAGTGCCGCTGGAATAACGATGATATAACCAAGAAAAAGCATAATTGGAGCAACTGTCAGACTTTGGGTGCTTGTTGTTTCTCCTGTAGCCATAACCCAATATCCTAATGCAATCAGCAAAACTCCTATAGCAAAAATAAAATAATTTTTACGGGTAAAAGCCCACCCCTCAATCAGGTGTACGTGTTTTTCTTCAATACCTTTACTCATTGCGGCGGGGAAATTAAAGCAAGCAATTCCCTTGACCAAAGAGAATCTTTATGATTCATGTAATAAAATTAATAATCAGAAAATTGACTCGTGTTAAAAAATGTCTCTAAATTCGTACCCCATAAATCATGGCGTTACAGAACTTTTATCCGGGGAAACGATTGGTTGGCGTGGTGCTTGGAGTTATTCTATTCAGTGCTCTTGCTTTTTACCAGTTAATCATTAATTGGCCACAGGCGAATCCTTATGCAATGGTCAAAGTGAATATTCCGAAAGGTGCCAATGTTACAGATGTCAGCAGAATACTGAAAGAAATGAATATTATAGCCAATAAACAAATGTTTCGAATTGCAGTATGGGCCCTTGGTCACGAAAAAAAATTACCAGCAGGATCATATACATTGAATGGCGCACGCTCCAATTATCAGATTATTGACCAATTAGTAAATGGGGCACCTAATCTGATACGTGTTACAGTACAAGAGGGATGGACCATTAAAATCATTGCTGCTGAATTGGAAAAAGTTTTAGGAACTGATGCAGATGAGTTTATCAAATTAAGTGAAAATAAAAGTTTATTGAGAAAATGGAATATCAAACATGATTCCTTTGAAGGATTCCTTTTCCCTGATACGTATTATTTTTTGGAAGATCAAAACCCTAAAGAAATAATGGATATAATGGTCAAAGAATATCATAATTGCGTTACAGACTCTCTTCACGCCAGAGCTCAAGAATTAGGATTTAATATTAAAGAAATGATAACATTGGCATCCATCATCGAAGGGGAAGCGTTATATAACTCTGAGCGGCCTGTGATTTCGGGTGTGTATCATAACCGTTTGAAAAAGGGGATGAAACTGCAAGCCGATCCAACGATTCAGTATATCATTAATGATGGTCCGCGTAGATTATTGAATAAAGATCTAAAAATTGAATCACCTTATAATACATATTTAAATAAAGGATTGCCGCCTGGTCCTATAAATAATCCAGGAAAAGAATCAATTCTAGCAGCTTTATATCCAATGAAAAATGATTATTTGTTTTTTGTCGCACGGGGAGATGGATATCATGAATTTTCAAAAACAGAGCAAGAGCATAATAAGGCAAAGCGAAAATTTAAAGCAAATCGCAATAGAAATTTCCGGAAAAAAATTAAATAAAGAAAACTGAAAAAATTATGGCAATGAAAACTCTAAATAAGATTCAGAAAAATGCAGTGGAAGCTGTTGGATCCCCCGTATTGATATTTGCAGGCGCCGGAAGTGGTAAAACACGTGTTTTAACGCATAAAATTGCACATTTGATTGAAGAGGGTGGATTTAAACCAGAAGAAATTTTAGCAGTAACATTTACGAATAAAGCTGCAGAAGAAATGTCAAAAAGGGTCCTCTCTTTACTTAAGCAAAAAAATGTACAATTAAATATTGGTACATTTCATTCGATCTGTTCACGTTTGCTAAGAAAAGAAATTCATCGTTTAGGATTTACTCGAGATTTTGTTATTTATGATGTCCAGAATCAAATTGCTCTAATTAGGTTGGTAATGGATGGAATGAATATAGCTCGTAATTATTTAGATCCTAAAACAGTCAGAAATAAAATTAGTAATTTTAAAAACAAAATGCAGAATCCTTCTGCCGCAAAACGATCTGCCAGAACAATATTAGATAAAACAATTTGTGATGTTTTTAAGAAATACCAAATAGAGTTGCAAAAGAACAATGCCTTGGATTTTGATGACCTTTTACTCTTTCCATTGGTTTTATTTGAAAAATTTCCAGAAGTACTGAAAAAATATCAGGATAAATGGAAGTATGTGCTTGTGGATGAATTTCAGGATACAAATCGTCCTCAATTTTTATTTATCAATGCGATTGCAACTGTCCATAATCAGATTTGTGTTGTGGGTGATGATGACCAATCCATTTACGGATGGCGGGGAGCAGATATACGTAATATTCTAGATTTTGAAAAATCATTTCCAGGTTGTAAAATTTATAAATTGGAGCAGAATTACCGTTCGACCCAGCAGATACTCAATGCTGCAAGTGCTGTTGTAAAAAATAATGAAAACCGTGCTTTGAAAGAATTAAAAGCCATGAACGGTGCCGGTGACAAACTAGGACTTCTAGAAACAAACGATGAAATGGAAGAAGCGGACGCGCTAATCAGTGTTCTGGAAAAAGAAATAAAAATGAATAAACGTACGTTTAGTGATTTTGCTGTTCTTTATCGTACGAATGTCCAATCCAGAGCCTTGGAAGACAGTCTGCGTAGGAATGGTATCCCCTATAAAATTATTGGTGGTATCCGTTTCTATGAACGTAAAGAAGTGAAAGATTTACTGTCTTATCTGCAATTAATCGTGAATAAAAAAGATACAATTGCATTACGTAGAGTTGTCAATTTTCCACCTCGGGGTATTGGTTTGAAAACTGTGGATAAATGTGTTCAGGAAGCGATAAAGTCTAAACAAGAATTATTTGATGTATTAGCAGATCCATCGAAGATGAATATCCGTGGGAAACAAGCGGAAGAATTAAGAAGTTTCTACGATATTATCAGCAAATATCATGATTTACTTGATAAACTGAATGCCGGTGAATTAGTAAGGACACTTGTGGATGAAACGGGGATTATAAAGCATTATAAACGCCAAGACTCTCTTGAAGACTTGGAACGAATAAACAATATAAATGAAGTCTTAAATAGTGTGGATGAATTTATGGCTCATAACCCCGATATGTTATTAACACAATTTCTTGAAGAAGTATCTTTGCTAACAGGTATCGATCATTGGAATAATCAGGAAAATAAGGTAACGCTAATGACAGTTCATTCATCAAAAGGATTGGAATTTCCCGTTGTGTTTTTAACGGGTTTGGAAGATGGCTTATTTCCATTATACAACAGTCTGCATTCTAAACAGGAATTAGCTGAAGAACGACGGTTGTTCTACGTCGCTTTAACTCGAGCAAAACAAAACGTCTTTTTACTTTATGCCAACAACCGACGTAGAAGTGGAACAGATCAGTTTTATGGATTGGTTTCACGGTTTGTTCGTGAAATCCCGAAAGACCATTTAGAAAATATCAAATATTCATCTGCATTAACACGTAAAATTATTGGTTCAAATCGTGGCTACTCTAAAATGGAAGTGAAGCGAACTGTAACTATTTTTGATGATTTTCGAGTGGGTGATCAAGTAGAACATGCCATTTTTGGCGTGGGAAAAATTATGGCATTAAGTGGCTCTGGTGAAAATCAACGTGTGGGAGTCGTGTTTAAAGGCGGTCTTAAAAAGAAATTAATTGTCAAGTTCGCAAAGCTAAAAAAAGTCAGCTAAATTTATTAGTCTCATTAATTTATTATCTACGTAATCAAGTAATAACTAGATTCCAGTAATGTGAATTCCACAAAAGATAAAACGTAAATATGTAAAACGTAATCTAGATTGTTTACGTAATTATGTTTTAAATAATTACTTAAAATTATAATCCATTTATTTATACTCATTTCAATACACAGAAAAATATTTTCTATCTGTTGAATAATTCAAATGAGTATAAAACCTTATAATTTCCTTTCAGGAAAATAAATTTGTTCTTAACTTCTTTGAGACTCAATCTCAATAAGGAATAATTATGTCTAAAGGTCTAAAAAGATTAAAGAAAATCCTCCATAATGAAGGTTTACGTTTTACAAGCCAGAGAGAAGCAGTGTGGAATGAAATCATCTCCAGTGATGACCACCGTGAAGCCGACGAAATTTATATGGCTATCAGGCAAAAAGGGGTTTCAGTGTCAAGGGCTACTGTATATCGCACAATAGATGTACTTTTAAAAAACAACTTTGTACGCAAACTGGATTTAGGTGTAGGACCCAGTAAATTCGAACACAGGATTGACAGTCATCATCATGATCATATTATTTGTATCAAATGCGGTCGAATCGATGAATTTGTTGTTGATCAGATAGAGGATCTTCAGGATAAAGTAGCAAAAGAATATGGATTTAAACTCGTACGGCATATTCATCAACTATTTGGTTTATGCGAGAATTGCCAGTGACTCTATTTGAATTAAAGGATGGTGAAATTGCAACTGTTCATTCTTTTAAAGGAGATATGGAACTTCAATCCCGCCTTGTGGAAATGGGTATCCTTCCCGGTATCAGTATCCGCCGTATCAAAACTGCGCCTATGAACGGACCCATCGAATTGAAAGTACGTGATTATCATGTATCTCTACGTCAAAACGATGCTCGAAATATCCTGATTAAATAATGATCTCTTCAGTTCAAACATCTTGGGCTGCGCTTTTAGGAAATCCTAATAGTGGCAAAACTGCCATTTTCAACTTACTGACCGGTTTAAATCATAAGGTGTCCAATTATCCGGGTGTTACGGTTGAAAAGAAAACCGGATTGGCTCGTTTTGCCGCTGGTGATCAATTCAATATTCTTGATTTACCGGGTACGTATAGTTTAACACCTGAATCCATGGATGAACGTATTGTGACTGAACAGGTCTTGAATTGGATTCATGGACATGAACCTCCAGATGTTATTATTTCTGTTGTAGATGCAACGAACTTGAGTCGCAATTTATACCTTACTTCACAGTTGGCTGATCTTGGAATCCCCATAGTGGTTGCATTGAATATGATGGATATGGTTAAACAAGATTTAAATATTAATTATGAAAAATTAGCTAATGATTTAGATGTTGCAGCTATCATCCCTATGTCAGCCACAGAAAAGTGGGGTCAAAGTGAATTGCTTGAATCCATTAAAAAATCAATGAATTCCAACGTTGTAGAAAATCCATTTCCAATTTTTCTAAATGACGATATTTCCAATGCATTAAAGCCATTGGAAGAAATGTTGAAAACACAGTTTCGCTATAATAATCGACTAGCAAAAGCGCAAGCATTACGGTTAATTACCCGTAAATCAACTGTAGAAATATATACTGAAATGTCTGCAAATGGAATGATCGTCGATGCAGCATTTAAAAAGTCATTACAGGAAAAAAGAGTGGCAGCTGTGGATATTTTAGAAAATACAGGTATCAAACATAGAATTATGGAAGCGACCTTAAGGTATGAATGGTTGGATAGTGTATTGGCTACAAGAAATATCAATATTGAATCAAATATTGAAGAATATAATTACAGTGAGAAACTGGATAAGCTACTGACTCACAAATGGGTCGGCCCGGCTATTTTTGTAACGATACTCTATTTTATTTTTCAGTCCATTTTCACGTGGGCAACCGTACCCATGGATTGGATAAATAGTGGTGTGGCATGGATAGGAAACCAAGTGCTGAATTTAATGTCTGCCGGTATGCTGCGGGATTTACTAGTAGAAGGAATTATTGCCGGTGTGGGATCCATTCTCATTTTTCTACCACAAATATTAATTTTAATGTTTTTTATGACGTTACTTGAAGATACAGGTTATATGGCCAGAGTTGCATTTATGATGGATAGCTTTATGAAAATGATCGGTTTGCACGGACGATCAGTACTTCCATTAATGAGTGGCTATGCCTGTGCTATTCCCGGTATAATGTCAACTCGAACCATTGACAGTTGGAAAGAAAGACTCATTACCATTTTAATTTTACCGCTTATGAGTTGTAGCGCTCGTTTGCCGGTTTATACATTAATGATTGGTGCATTTATTCCAGCAACCCACGTTTTTGGTTTTTTTAATCTCCAAGGATTGATTTTGGTCATAATGTATTTTTTAGGTACAGTTACCGCATTTGTTCTGGCAAAAGTTTTCAGTTTATTCATAAAGGTAGAAGGAAAATCATCATTTGTAATGGAATTACCGCCATATAGAATCCCTCTTTGGATCTCTGTATTTAGTCAAGTATTGAATAGAGGAAAATTATTCGTGGTAAATGCCGGAAAAATTATTTTATCCATTTCTATTGTTTTATGGTTTTTGGCATCTTACCCAAAAGTGGATGAAACAAATGGTAATGAAAATCCAATTCGGACAAGTTATGCCGGTAAAATCGGACAAGCAATTGAGCCAGTAATTAAGCCATTAGGGTTTGATTGGAAATTGGGTATTGGTTTAATTACATCTTTTGCTGCGCGGGAAGTATTAGTAAGTACCATGGCAACTATTTATAATATTGAGTCTAATTTGGATAATATTGTGCAGTTGAAAGATGCGATGAAATCTGATAAAAATCCAGAAACTGGCAAGCCACTTTATACACCACTCGTTGCAATATCATTAATGGTTTTCTTTGTGTTTGCTGCCCAGTGTATGGCTACGTTTGCGATTGTTCGAAATGAAACTAATTCGTGGAAATGGCCTTTGTTTATGATTATTTACATGAACGGGTTAGCCTTTGGAGCATCTTTCATAGTCTACCAAGGCGGGCTGTTACTTGGGTATGGTTAAGTAATTAAAATGGATTTTCAGACACTAATAGCATCAGCAATTCTTATTGCTGCATTTGTTTATACAATTATGCGTTTCAGAAAAAATTGGAAACAGGGAGATGCTGATCCCAAATGTGACAATTGTGATGTTCCTGAATTAATAAAAAACAGAAAGAATCAAAATCGTGATTGAATAAGGTGAGTGGTTAGATAGTTTTTATTCAACCAGTTACTGATCCACCAGTTTTTTCATTTTAACACTGCCACTGGATGTAATTCCATTTTCCTCAAAGCCAGCTGCTTTATAAATAATGATTGCTCTTTCATTTTTAGGTGTGACATTTAAAGTAATATAGTTTAAATGCAGATCTTTTGACAATTTAACTACATGATCTATGAGCATTCTAGCCAAACCCAATTGCCGGTATTCTTTATCTACAAATAAGTGGAAGAGATGAGCTTGTTTATTTTCAGGTACAGTCTTTAAACTTATATAACCAATAATCCATTTATCTTTTTTGATTACGAATGTTTTAGTGTTTTTTTCTTTATAAGATAGTGAACACCATTTTCTAAAATCAAATGGATAGGACATACGTGGATCGGTGAATTGTAAGTCTTTTGGATTCCTGAACCAGTTTTGCATACATGACTGTAGAATTATTCGGTCACTGGTGTTGGAATATAAGACTGTATCCAATGTTACTTTCATATACTCAAGTTTACTTATTTTCAGTATTGTAAAGTATGGATTAATCTATGAAACCTATTACCCAAATATCATCGTTTAAAGAAGGTGCCTCAATTCAGGGCTTTTACCTTTGTGTGGAAAAACATTTACGTCATACACGCGCTGGTGATTTATATCTGGATCTTATTTTAAGAGATAATTCCGGTACGGTTCCTGCCAAGATCTGGGACAAAGTAGATGAATTCAATGAAAAATTTTCTGCCGGAAACCCCGTAGCAATTAAAGGAAATATTGAATCGTTCAAGGATCGCTTGCAACTGGTTATTAAAAAAATTAATATAGCATCTGTAAAAAACTACGGCCGTTATGGATTTGACCCATCACTAATCGTACCTACTTCTCCTTACAATCCAAATAAAATGTGGAAGAGAGTTGTACAGATTATAGGTAAAATGAAAAACCCATTTCTTAAAAAAGTAGTGTCAAATATTTTTCGTGAACATAAGGATAAGCTACTTATTCATCCGGCATCAGTCATGATGCATCATAATTACAGATCAGGTTTTTTGGAACATATTTTATCTATGGCAAAAATAGCTGAAAAATTGACGCCTTTATACAAACTGGATCAGGATTTAGTTATGGCGGGAGTTTTGTTACATGATATTGGTAAGCTGACTGAAATATCTTCTAGTTTAGAAGCCGAGTATACCGATGAAGGAAATTTCATTGGTCATATTGTCATCGGCAGAGATATGGTTAGGGAAGCCAGTGGTAAAATCAAAGGTTTTCCAAAAATACTACAGCAGCAACTAGAACATATTATTTTATCTCACCAAGGTAAATTCGAATGGCAAAGTCCCAAGCAGCCAAGTTTTGAAGAAGCGTTGCTCGTACATTTTATAGATAATATGGATGCTAAAATGAATTTGATGAAACTTGCATTGGAAGAAGACCAGCAAGATGGAAAATGGACAGATAGGAAAAACATATTTCGTACTGCTTTATATAAAGGTATTGATGAATCTAAATAAATTGGTTCAAGCTTCGATTTTTGCAGCTCTAGCTATTGGAGCAGGATTCTCATTGCTTATGATCCCAAATGTTGAACTCATTACTGTTATTATTTTTACAGCTGGGCTTTATTTGGGAGCAGGGTGGGGCTTCATTGTTGGAGGTACAGCAGAAATGGTCTTTTCTGGTATGAATCCTTTGGGATCAGGGTTGAGTTTCCCTCCTTTATTTTTCGCACAAATAATAGGTATGGCTGGAGTAGGTTTTGCCGGTGGTGTTCTCCGCAAAGTATTTATGCTAAAGGAATATTCATTGAACAAAGTTATTGCAGTGGGTATAACCGGTTTAATCCTTACATTTATTTTTGATTCATTAACTACATTAAGTTATCCTGTGAGTGCCGGCTTTGATTTCTCCCGGACAGTAGGTCTTTATATCTCTGGAGTTGGTTTTACGCTGTTACATCAAATAGCAAATGGGTTTATATTTGCTATAGGTGTTCCAAGAATAACAAAATTTCTTGTTAAATGAATCGACGATTACTTTTTCTGTTTCTTTCCTGTTTATATGGACAAACTGTGGAATTCCCCTATGAATGGAGTGGTCAATTCGGTAGAACATCCATCAATGGGACAATGTTCTGGAATACAGATTGGACTTCCGGACCGCTATTATTCGATGGAACCTATACCCATTATCCTTCACGCTATGGTCAGAATATTTCCGCGTATTTTCAGCTTACCAATACACAACAAATACCGATTTCATTAAACGAAATACCGGATACGACCTCGATCACAACAACCCTCGATTATGAAAGGGGAGATTATAATTATGATCTTCTGGCAATCGATCTCGATTTTGAATCACCAGATAGATATGTTGGCTTACATGGGTTCAAACGAAGTTATGCAGGAAGAGCAGGTCAGTTTTTTCACCCTAACGGAAGCGCTTCTCCCATGCAGCAAACGTATAGAGTGGATTATAGATCAGAAAATAAAGGGTGGTTGATTGATGCGTCGGCAGCACGATTAGTAACAGAATCTGGATTACCAGATTCAGGCGCTGTGAATGGTTTGTTAAAAGACGAAATATTATCTGCAGGAATCATTACACAATCTCCCGATGAAAAGCTGCAATGGACATCTCATTTGGCTTTGTTCCAGCAATGGCGTAAGGTGGATGCATCATGGTATTCAAATAAGAGAAATCAATACATTAATCGAACTCGATGGCATAATCAGTTAAGCGGAGTGTCAATCGGTAAATTGAAACCTCTGCTTGGTCTGGAAATGAATTTTCAATCTATAAGCAAAAATGATACAACAAAAAGGGATATAAATTGGCACACACTCTATCTGAAAATTGATTTATGGGGGTTCAATACAGCAGTCGGGCTAATGCTAATCGATAATAAAGTAGCAGATTATTTATCGATTAATTATTTGAAATCATTTGGAAAATTTGAAATTAGCGGGATGTTTGAAGAATCCTCAAAACCGTATCATTTTAATTTGATTATGAATGGAAATGAGGTTGTAAATAATAGAATCTCACATTTAAATATAAAAAAAGTATTTGGTGGTATAGTCATTGGTTTAACAGCTGACTATTGTTCAATGATGTACGATGAGAGAAATTATTATACTTTTCAATCAGGGTTTTTAGTCAAATCAAATTTGTTTAAACATGTCTCTTTTTCCAGTAGTTATTATTTTAGGGAAGGCCAAACTCTATTATTTGATGGAATTAACAATGTCGCCAAGTTTGATTTTCAGTACAACAACGAAAATATATTAAATCGTTTTGCATTGCATATGAGTCTATCTGGCGAAGGTCTTTTAAATAGAGAAGAAACGATACGTTTCGATCCAATAAATAGTTTTCCTTATGAATATTTGGAATCCAGTCCCAATCAACCAGAAGATATTTGGCTGTTAAATTCAAAAATTGCTATTACCATTTCTTCCATGACTTTAACATGGTCAATCAGCAATATTCTTCAGGCAATTGAACCGTTCGCTTTAAAAATATTCCCAGAAAAGAAAGCAGACGATTTTCTTATCCAGCATAATCCGATGTTTCCGCCCATGGGCCGGTTGGTCATGTTTGGAATCCACTGGACGTTTAAAGACTAATCAGAAAACACAGAAAAATCAGTAGGCAATGCTCCGATTTCAAAAATGTGCTCAATATTTCCAGTGAGATCGGTTACATAAACTGTGTCGGGTGCGATATAATCCGTTGTTCCGAAAAAGATATTTTCTCCATTAACTGCCACAGCATACACACCTGAAAAGCCATTAATTATATTTTGTTCATCTACCGTTAAATCAGCATTGATGGCCATAAGACCGTTAGAAGTACTTCGATACAATTGATCATTGATCGAAACAATATCTGACCCAAATGAAAAAGATGAACCATGGTCGTAAGTTGACATATTTCCAGTAGATAGTTCGATCTTGTTTAATCCATAATTCGCAGACCAGTAGATATCATAATACGTGCACGCCACATATAAATTCCCATCAATTAATTCCATTTTTCCAGGTCCAGGAATACCATAATATGTATCGATTGAAACTGAATTGAGATCAGTTATATCAATTCTCAATACTTCATTGTTAGCAGTCCAGTCACTATTCATAGATACACTGACGTAGGCATCATTGCCATTGATAAGAATATCTTCAGGCATTCCAGAAATACTGATTGTATCTGTGATTGAATTTGAATTTAAATCCAAAACTAAAATACCATTATACCATGTTGTGATGAAGCCTTTATTATTTTTGAATGCCATAAAGCGTGGACTTGAATAGGCAATATCTACGCTAGCTTCTAAAGTAAAACCATCATCTTCACCCAATTTCAAAATTTCTATCGTATGGCTATTATTGTTAATGATGTATAACTGATCATTATTGATATACATAGCATTGGCGACATCACCAAGATTATTTCCAGTTAATGCTTCATAAATGTTAGGATTGATTTCAGTTTCTTCATTATCTAAATCAGCTGACCAAAGAGATGCATTTTCAGACCCAAAGTTTCCTTCACACAAAATGTATAAGTCTCCTGATAATTCAATAGGTTCATCATCTTTATTAATTTCACAACCTGCAAAAATTAGTATGGCTGCAAGCATTATTAGAATTAGTGGGTTTTTCATCGTCACTCCTTTGATTGATTATTGTTTAATTGATATTGAAAAATAGAATGATCTACCCGGTTCTGGGTAACCTAGTATTGTTTCAAATTGAGTGTCTAAAATATTGTCCGCTGCAAGATTTATAGATAATGGATGTTTAAAGATTTTAAAATTTTTCTGAATAAATAATGATGGAATAAAATGTGATGGCAACATTTCATCATCCGGAAAATTATACATAGCAATTCGAGTACCGGTAAAACATCCGGAAATGCCCGCAGTAAACTTTTTCAATTTAGCGGATACAATAATATTGCCACTTAACTCCGGAGCATAACGAAGAGCTTTATTTTGTTGTAAATCTCTAGTCCATAGCCGAGTAATAAAGCCGGATATCGTGTAGGTTGAAATGGATATTGATCCGGATGCAGATAGACTTTTTCGAACTGTTTCAGCAATATTTTCAGGAGACCAAATGTTATCACCAGGTATCCATTGGATCAAATCTTTACTTTCAATATACCTGAAGGTTAAATCAAAATATTGTTCATTTTTTCTCCAGGATGTTACAGTCATCAATTTAATTGCTTTTTCCGGTTTAAGATCAGTATTGCCACCTGGGGTCCAATACATATCGTTGAATGTCGGCGCACGAAATGAATTTCCGCCTGAAATAATATATTTTAGATGGTCTGTTTGTTGCCAGATAATATCCATATTGTACGTTAAGGCGTTATAGTCATTTCCAATATTATCCAATCGTATTGTTGGTTGAATAGTTATAGAGTTTTGGATGTTAATTTTGGAAGAAATAAAACTAGATAAATTCTTTCTGGAATGTGAATTGGTTTCAGAACTAATGATTTTTTCTGTTTCAGAATTCCCCTGAAAATACAGTGAAATTGTATTATTAAAACGAGCTTGGGCTTTAAGTTTGAGAGAGTATTTTTCGAGCTTATGCCGGCTATCAATATTATAATTTGGGTCTATATATTTTTCATCACTCTGCCGTGTTTGTATCGATCCAGTAATAAAACCACTTGAAAATAAATAAGTAGTATTCAGAGCTAGGAGCATAAGCTCATCTTTCCGTTTTGCTTCAAGGCTCGGAGAATATATTTGTCCGGCTACGCCTCTTTTTTGAGATGAATAGAAAAAAACTCCATTCGCAAGTAGACGTTGGTTTATTGAACCTGCCAAAGATGATGTTACATATGTCTGATTAAAATGATTATTTTTTCTGTCATATGATTTTTCCCGCCAAGTTACTTTATAATTATCCTTCGCTGATCTTTGGCCAAAAGCTGTTTGAATTTTTAAATTTGGAAAATGATTAAACGTACTGGCTGACCATGATGTTCTTCCCCAACTCCCTTTGCTAAATAAAATGGCAGTCTGTTCTCTACTGTTTCTTAAATAGATAATACCGTCTGTTGTTCCAGAACCAAAGAGAACGCCTGGCTGTGTTGCTACTGCTATAGAAGAAATAATATCCGGTGGTAATTGAGATACATCTGTTTCTCCATTTTGAGGACTGGTTATATCAATTCCTTCGTAAACGACTTTTGTATGAGACCCGGGACCTCCGTCGATACTTAAGGTTGCGTTACTAGCTAGGCCTCCGTATGTACGTAATTGAGCATTTGGAATCTGATTAAATATGGATGAAATATTGCCATTATAGGCAGAATCTGTTTCATAGGTTTTAGAAAAATGAGTAGAAGATAGTAGTTTCGAAAATGACTCAACCCGATCGAGAAGTATGGGATTATTATTCAGTGTGATTAATAAGTCAGTCCAATTTTTTATAATAGCGTATGTTTGATGATATCCATAGCGGTTAAATAACAATGAATCTCCCACATCACACTTAATTGTAAAATGACCGAATTCATCTGCAATAGTCCAACGCTTGGAAGAAGGTACTTGAATAATTACAAATGAAATGTGCGAGTTATTTACATTTTGGACTATTCCATTTACTGTCAGAGCTGGAAGGGTGCAGGCAAAAATTGTAAAAAATATAAAGAATCTATACACAAAAAACCCCGTTAATGAACGGGGATATAATCACGAAGCATAATATGTTATTTTGTTTTCGTATCATGACCTTTATCCCGAAGATCATTCGATACACCGCCAGTTCAGGTTCCTGACTCACGCACAATGCATTTACAGTAGCGGGAACTGTGATCGGATTTCACGATCTTCCCTGAAACAATACGATGTATATGAACAGTTGATTTTAATTTAAAAATGCAACGTAATCAAAGTTCAAATTCTCCTCGAAGATGTGTTGTGTTTCAGAGGGGAGGGTGAATAAATTCGTCGTTGAATTTTGTAATAAAATAATTCCGATGTCAAATTTCATAATAAATGTTGCTGTCATGAATATCTACAGAGAACCTACATTTCAATCTGAAGTGATTACCCAAGGTTTGCTTGGTGAAACATGTACTATCATAGATCAATCAAATGATTGGGCCAAGATAAAACAATGGGATGGTTACACTGGATGGGCTAATAATTTTCATGGTATAATCCAAGATGAAGACTACATAGCGACTCATTCATTCCTCATTCATTCAGGAGAAATTGTGAATTCTGAAAGTGAAATTATTCGCACAATTTATTTTGGAGGTAATGTCGATGCTGAATCTAATGGTAAAAATTATTCTGTAATTTTACCAGATGGAATTAAAGGTTTTATTGAAGAAAATCTTGTATCTAAAACCTTAACGCCAAAACGAAATTCAATTGTTAACCTTGCTCAATCGTTTTTAGGAGTTCCCTATTTATGGGGTGGTAAATCTTCAATGGGATTTGATTGTTCCGGTTTTGTCCAATCTGTTTACAAAGCACATAATATTGAATTACCCCGAGATACGTATATGCAAGAAGAGCATTTTAAGAAAGAAATAAATTTAAATGAATCCTTACCGGGAGATTTATTATTTTTTGCAGAGAAAAATAAAATCAGTCATGTGGCAATTAGTCTAGGCGGGGAAGATTTTATTAATGCCAGGGGTTGGGTAAGAAATGAAAGTTTAAATTCATCTAATGATGTTTATTGTCAGAAATTAAAAGAAAATTTTGTTAAAGTTGTTTCAATTAGAGAATTAGTTATTAGCTGATGTATTCTCCATCACATAATGGCTCATTATTGAATAAAGCTGTTTTAGTTTTGAATACAAATTATGCGCCATTGATGATTTGTACTGCACGACGTGCGATTTGTTTAACGTATTTGGAAAAAGTTGAAATTCTGGTTACGTACAATGACAAAGTTCATTCACCATCGAAAACGTTGGCATTGCCAAGTATCATTAAGCTCATGGATTTTGTACATTACAATAGCATGAATGTAGTTATGAACCGCAAGAATATTATGATAAGAGATAAGCATACCTGCCAATACTGTGGTAAAAAATCATCTTCAATGACAATTGATCATATAATTCCCAAAGAACGGGGAGGATCTGATTATTGGGATAATCTTGTAGCTGCTTGTCAACAATGTAACAAAACTAAAGATAACCATACACCGGAAGAAGCTAAAATGCCTCTAATGCGCCTTCCTCGAAAACCGAATAGAATTCATTATTTCCAGCAGTTTATAAATCATGACCAGACAGCTTGGCGTCCGTATTTGTTTTTGGAGTCATTTTGAAACGCGTATTAAGCGGAATTCAACCCTCCGGCCAGCTACATCTTGGAAATTATTTTGGAATGATGTCCAGAATGATTCATTATCAGGAAAAAAATGATTTATTCTGTTTCATCGTGAATTACCATGCCATGACAACCATGCAAAATGGATCCTTATTAAAAGAAAATACCATGAACGCAGCAATGGATTTTTTGTCACTTGGAATGGACCCCGAAAAATCCACATTTTGGATTCAAAGCGATGTACCTCAAGTAGCTGAATTAACGTGGATTTTATCAGTTGTTACGAGCGTTGGGCTAATGGAAAGGGGTACATCTTATAAAGATAAACTGGCAAAAGGTTTAAAAGCGAATATGGGTTTATTTTCATACCCAATTTTGATGGCATCAGATATTTTGTTGTTTGGTGGTGAAATTGTTCCTGTTGGTAAAGACCAAAAGCAACATTTGGAAATGACTAGAGATATTGCAATACGCTTCAACCAAACATTTGGTGATGTACTTGTTGTACCCGAACCGGATATTGAAAAGGATACACAATTGGTTCCTGGGTTGGATGGTCAGAAAATGAGTAAATCATATAATAATACCATTCCAATTTTCGATAATGAAAAAATAATTAAGAAAAAAGTAATGTCTATTATTACAGATTCTACTGGAGTAAACGAAGTAAAAAATACAGACTGTACTTTATTTAAAATTTATTGTTTATTTCTTGATAAAAATGGAAAAAATGAGTTAAAAGATAAATTCCAAACTCCAGGGACTGGATATGGTGAAATTAAAAAAGAATTATTTTCTACAATCATGGATCATTTTGAACCTTTTAGAAACCAAAGAACATTTTATGAACAACACCAAGATAATGTTTATGACATCTTAAAACTCGGTGCAAAAAAAGCTACACAAGTCGCTGAAACATTTTTAACTCCAGTACGAGACGTAACAGGGTTAAATTACAGGGTATGACTTACCGCGTTCATTTAGAGAATTTTGAAGGTCCGCTTGATTTATTGCTTTATTTTATCCGTCGTGATGAGATAGATATTTATGATATACCTATTGCAAATATTACAGAAGAGTTCTTGGGTACATTAGAAGAAATCAAAAAATTAAATATCAATTTTGCCGGAGACTTTATTGTCATGGCTGCTACATTAATGCGTATTAAATCCAAAATATTGTTACCACGTCCCATTATTGATGATGAGGGAGAAATTATTGATCCACGAAAAGAATTGGTTGATCAATTATTAGAATATTCACGTTATAAAGAATCTGCTGAAATGTTGGACATGTTTGCCACTGAACGCAGTCAGGTTTTTCCTAAAGGGAGTGTGGTTAATGTAGCTGATGCTCCTGAAGAGTTTAATCTCATTCTCAAAGATGTATCATTATACGACATTTCTCGAGCTTTTAAAGTAGCTATGGATAATATGCCCGTCATTCGCTCCTATGAATTAGAAAGAGAGCCCATTCGTTTGGAAGAACAAAAAGAATTAATTTTGCGATCATTCGATGGAGATTGTTGCTTGCGATTTTCTACACTTATCAACCAGTTGGATTCAAAAATTGCTTTTATTGTTACATTTCTGGCTTTATTGGAATTGATACGCTCTCACCAAGTCACAATTTTACAGAATGAATTATTTGGTGAACTTGAAATTCAACTATTAACTGCTAAAGCGTGATATGACTGAAAAAGAACAACTAAATATTTTGGAAGCATTACTTTTTGCTTCTCCTGAACCTTTAACTCAATCTCGAGTGAATTTAGTATTTGTGGATGATGCTCCGCAATTAACTCACTTAATACCTAAACTTCAGATTATGTTTATGAATAAAGAAAGGCCTTTAGAAATTCAAGAAATAGCAGGTGGTTATCAAATTACAACTCGGGCAGAATATGAAACATGGGTGCGAAGATTATTGTACAAATCTGGAAAATTAACTCTATCGCAAGCTGCCTTAGAAACATTAGCAATAATTGCATACAAACAGCCGGTCAATCGTTTTGAGGTAGAAGCTGTTCGAGGTGTTGATTGCAGTGGAGTCTTAAAAACGGTATTAGATAGAAACTTAATTAAAATAAAAGGGCGTGATGAGGGTCCAGGCCGCCCTTTGCTCTATGCTACAACGGATACTTTTCTTGAATATTTTGGACTAAACAGAATTTCTGATATGCCAAAACTGAAAGAGATAATTGAATTAACAGAAGCAGATAACGAAGAGCAATTGAGTGCATTTATCTCTAAACCCACCCATCCATCATCTGAACTAGATCGTCCGACCGATATTCCTTCAGCATAACAACAATACGTTTCTGTTCATCTATTTAAATGCGATTAAATAAGTTTCTCGCCAAAGGAGGAGTCGCTTCCCGTCGTGGAGCTGACAGGCTCATCCTTGCTGCCACAACAACTGTAAACGGTGTATTGCAAATGGATCCGGCATTTGATGTAACTCAAGAAGATGAAATTGTTTTTAATGGGAAAAAAATTAAGATTCAACTAGATGTTTCAGTACTCATCCTGAATAAACCAAAAGGTTACATTACAACAGAAAATGACCCACAAGGTCGTAAAACGGTTATGGAATTAATCCCACAGAATCTAAGATATTTTACAATTGGGCGGCTTGATCGTAATTCAACGGGTGTTTTACTATTTACAAATGATGGCACTTTAGCCCAGGAACTCATGTTGCCACAGAATAGAATACCACGTATCTATGAAATTGAGATTGATCGCATATTGGAAAAATCAGAAATTATGAAAATGGGACGGGGAATGTTTATTGGTATTAGACAAAAAGGTATAGCGAAAGTTCTTCAGCAAAAAGTTGTTAAAAAAAAAGTCATCGTCAGGTTGGAATTGCGTCAAGGGAAGAACCGAGAAATTCGTCGTATGATGGCTGTTTTAAAGAGGAAAATATTTTCATTAAATAGAATAAGTTTTGGACCCCTTAACTTAAAAGGCCTCCCCATAGGCAATTGGCGCAAGTTATCAAAAACGGAAGTAATTGAACTACGCAAAAAGTGATAATTTTGATATAAATGCATTTGGCTTTAAAATAGGAATTATGTATAGAGGTAGAGTAAATTTGCTGGCTTTTTGAGAAGGTATTTTGATGATAATCGCAATTGACGGAACTGCTGCTTCTGGCAAAAGTACGACTGCAAAAATTGTTGCAGAAAAATTAGGGTTTACTTATCTCGATACAGGAGCAATGTATAGATGCGTAACTCTTGCAATGATCAATGCTGGAATTCGTAATACCGATTCTGAACTGATTAATAATCTGCTAAAAGATCTAACAATAGATTTAGTAGAGAACGAAGGAAATCTTCAGATTTTAATGAATAATGTTGATGTCTCTAATGAAATCAGATCTGTTGAGGTAACGGAAAATGTTAGCGCAGTAAGTGCATTAAAAAAAGTACGTGAATCTTTGGTGAAAATCCAGCGCGAGATTGTTGCCACTACGAATTGTGTGATGGAAGGTAGGGATATTGGCACTGTTGTTTTCCCCAATGCAGATTTCAAGTTTTTTTTGATTGCAGATTCTACTGTAAGAGCTCATAGAAGACAAAAAGATTTACAATCTATGGGTGAAGAAATGTCTATCAAAGATCTTGAAAAAGATATAAATCGCAGAGATGAATATGATTCTACACGAGAAATATCACCCTTAAAAAAAGCAGAGGATGCCTTTGAAATCGATACAACTGATTTAAACATCGATGGACAGGTATCAAGAATAATTGAAATTGTAAACAAATAAAAAACAAACAAAGCTAACAAACAGGAAATAACAACTTATGATAAAAGAAGAATTAACCACAGAACAGACGTCTGAAGTTTTAGTAGAAGACGCCAGTGTTGATACTGCTGTAGAAGAGATAGAGGTGGAAGAAACACCAGAGGTTGAAACACCAACAAATGGAATAACGAATATTGAACTAAATTATCTAGATCCCCAATTATTCAGTGATATTCGTACTATAAGCAAAAAAGAAATTGATGAAGCTGAAATAAATGAAGATATCTCGGATGAACTAAAAAGTAAGTATGAAAGTTCTTTAGCAGAAATTTCTGAAAACCAAGTTATTAAAGGTCGTGTTATTGGTATGAATGACCATGTTATTATCATCGATATTGGTTTTAAATCGGAAGGGATGATTAGTAGAGAAGAATTTTCCGATGGTACGTTACCAAAAATCGGGGATCAAATTGATATTTATTTGGAACGGCTTGAAGACCGTCGCGGCAATATGGTTCTTTCTAAGGAAAAGGCTGATTTCATGAGCCGGTGGAAAGAGCTTAAAGAAATTTTCGATGATCAAACTACTTTTTCATGCAAGATTGTCAGGAGAATAAAAGGGGGTATGGTCGTAGACTTAAAAGGAATACAGGGTTTTCTACCCGGTTCACAGATTGATGTTCGGCCTATTAAAGATTTTGATACTCTTTTGAATACCGAGATAGAGGTTCGTGTTGTAAAACTGAATGAAGCGCGTAAAAATATTGTTGTGTCTCATAAGGTTATCCTTGAAGAAGGATTGAAAGAAAAACGCGATGCATTGTTAAGTGAAATGGAAATTGGAACTGTATTGGAAGGCCGTGTAAAGAACATAACCGATTTTGGTGCATTTATTGATCTAGGTGGCGTGGATGGTCTTTTGCATATTACAGATTTATCTTGGGGTCGTGTTAATCACCCCTCTGAAGTTGTCGGGATCGATGATGCGCTTACAGTTAAAATCATTGATTTTGACCAAGAAAAACAGCGTGTTTCTCTAGGATTGAAGCAGTTAACACCCCATCCATGGGAAGAAGTAGAAATCAATTATCCTGTTCATTCCACCGTTAAAGGCAAAATTGTCAGCATGACTAATTATGGTGCTTTCGTTGAATTAGAACCTGGTGTGGAAGGTTTGATACATGTATCAGAAATGTCTTGGACACGCCATGTACGTAATCCTAATGAGTTATATAAACTTGGAGATGAATTAGAAACGATGGTTCTTTCTATTGAATCTAATGATCGTAAGATTAGTTTAGGAATTAAACAACTTCAACCTGATCCGTGGGATGAAATAGAAGATAAATTTGTTATTGGTACGACACATAAAGGGACCATTAATAACCTGACACAGTTTGGTGCTTTTGTTGAGTTGGAAGTGGGTATAGATGGGCTAATCCATGTATCAGACATTTCTTGGACAAAGGTCATCAGACATCCAAAAGAGATTTTGGAAAAAGGTCAGGAATTAGAAATTATAATATTGGAAATTTCTAGAGAGAATCGCCGTATTGCATTGGGATTAAAACAATTGACCAATGATCCATGGCCCGATATAATTAAGCATTACGAAATGGGCAAAGAAGTGAGTGGAACGATTATTCGTGTTTTAGAAAAAGGTATTATTTTGGATTTAGAAATGGATGTTGAAGGAATTATTCCTTTCGGGAAAAAATCAAAGAAAGAACGGAAAGAAGTAGTTTTACAGCTCAACCCGGGAGATTCCGTTTCAGGAAATGTTATGGAAGTCAAACCTGACGATAAAAAAATCATTCTATTTTCGGAAGAATATTCTGAAAATAACGTAAAAGAATCTAACGATTCTATAAAAGATTTTTTAAAAGAACAGGACGCTCCAGCTTCAGAAAAAATAGAAATGCCTGAAATGCTTCAAAAAGAAATTTCTGAAGAATCGACTGAAGCTGTAGAATAAGGATATCTCCTAAAACTACGATGATATAATGAATAAGAGCCAACTGCAAAACTATCTCAATTGGCAATCATTGGGGATGAGATTAGGTGCAGTTGGTTTGGCATTACTTTTATGGGTATTCGTCGTCAGTGAAAACGAATACACAATGGTAATTGATATGCCCATAGAAGCGCGAAATTTGAGTGCTCAAAAGGCTCATAGAAAAGAAGTTCCTGAATATGCACAAGTCCGCTTAAAAGGACCCGGCCGTGTCCTTTTTAAAACACTATTGCTCAAAAACTTCATTACTAATTTTAAATTGGTAATAGATCTTGATCGAATTTCAGAGGAGTACGATTTTTATTTAAATGAATATTATGAGCGCTATCCTCAAAAAGTTGTTTTTCCTCCTTCATACGATCTCGAATACATAGAAGTAGTTTATCCAGACTCAATTCATATTAGTTTGGATGAATATATGGTAAAAAAATTACCCTTAATTGCTCAAGTAAGAATTAAAACTGCTCCTGGGTATACAATGGTAGGAAAAATTAATTTATTCCCAGACTCCATCACAGCAGCTGGACCCCGAGAAGTCATAGAAAACATGACATATATTTCTATAATTAAAGATACATTTATGCTTCAAGAATTTGATCTAAATGTCAGTCTTAAAATTGATATGCAAACTCGCTCTCTCGTAGAATATTCACAAACTACAATTTTAATGCATCAGGATATTCAATCTGTTAGTGAACGTATTATCAGTGAGATACCTGTTAAGGTAGTCAATGTTTTACCTAATTTGCGATTATTTGTAAATCCAACAACTGTTGCATTAACTGTGATTGGCGGAGTAGATCGTATAGCAGATATTGAGTCAGATGATATTATTGTAACTATTGATTTTGCTAAACAATGGATTTCCGGTAAAAATTATTATGAACCGACTGTAAAAATTCCGGTAGATATTCTTGAATGGCAAGATCTTTCACCGCGAAATTTAGAGTTGGTTGTAACAAAGGATATAAATTGATTGTTCTGGGTGTTGAGACGTCTTGTGACGAAACAGCAGCGTCAATCTGTTCTAACTCTAAAATTCTTTCAACGATAGTTAGTTCGCAAATTATACATTCCAAATTTGGCGGTGTTGTACCTGAACTAGCATCCCGAGAGCATGAACTTCTTCTGAATACAATTGTTCAGCAAGCGCTTGAAGAAGCATCGATTGACAAAAAGGAAATTGAAGGAATAGCTGTGACAAGAGGACCAGGTCTAGCAGGAGCATTATTAGCAGGTGTATGCTTTGCGAAAGGTTTGGCTCATGGTTTAAAGAAACCAATCATAGGGATTAATCATTTAGAAGCACATATCTTTGCAAATTTCCTGGCAGATCCGAATCTTAAATTCCCATTTGTTTGTTTGCTTGTATCGGGCGGTCATACTCAATTATGGCTGGTGAAAGAAATGAATAATTATACGTTGATGGGTACGAGTAGAGATGATGCAGCTGGTGAAGCATTTGACAAAGGAGCTCGAATACTGGGATTACGATATCCAGGAGGGCCAGAGATTGAAAAATTAGGAATGAATGGAAATCCTCAAGCTGTAGATTTTCCTAGGGCCTTTATTAAAAATGATAACCTCGAATTTAGTTTCAGTGGTTTGAAAACAGCCTTGCTTTATTTTATGGATTCAACAAAAAATAAAAAGGATATTTTACTTGAAGACATTGCTGCGAGCTATCAACAGGCAATCATTGATGTTTTAGTTATTAAACTTCATCAAGCTGTGATAGAAGCAAATGTCAATTCATGTGTGATAGCAGGAGGTGTGGCTGCTAACATAGCGTTACGTATAGCTGTTGAAAGTAAATTGTCTACAACAAGAGTTTTATTTCCAGACTTGTCTTTATGTACTGATAATGCTGCAATGGTAGCATTTCTAGGTGAACTTTATTTACGTAATGGCGTTTCTTCTGCTATGGAATTTGACATAGATCCCAATTTGAAACTGGCATAAATCGTGTCATTACAGTTTCTTCAGCAAGTTGATGGCTGGTTTTGGTCATTATCATTAGTTACAATCTTCATACTTTTCTGGATTATAACAGCCATAATGGATGAACGCAAATTAATGGGTCTAATTATAATTAGAGTGTTCGTTTTCATTGTTTTGTTATTTATGTTATTACAACCAAAGTTTTCTTGGAAGGATCATTATCAATTTCCGCAGAGATGGAATATCTATGCAGACAGGTCGGTGAGTATGGGTTATCATCAATCACTTTCACCTAATTCATATATAAATAATGTAAATATTTATTTTGATTCTGCATTAAATAATGATAAAGAAACGCAGAATTATTATTTTGATTTTAAAGTATACAATGCTGATGAGCAGTCATTTAAGTTAGATGGTGAAGCAACTGATTTAAGTAAGGTCATTGATCATATAAAAGCAGCAGAATCTGAACTTGTAGGGGCAATTATCATTTCTGATGGTCAGATTACAAAAGGTGAAAGTGAACAAAGTCAATTAAGCAAACTCTCAATCCCAATCTATACAATTGGTGTTGGTGATTCGATTCCAATGGTGGATATTGCTATTCAAACAATTTCAGCTCCTACAGTTGTTATTAAAGGTGAAGAAATGGATATCAGCGTGACAATTTCATCGTATGGCAGAGTAGATGACAGAGTGAATGTTTTACTGTATAGAGGTAAAAAGCTTTTAGGTTCAAAATATATACAATTGCAAGGAGGAGGTTCTTTAAATAATGCAAAATTTAGAATAACTCCTCAAACTTTGGGTAAAAATAACTATTCTGTGAAAACATCAGTACTAGCTGATGAAATAAATATCAAAAATAACAGTCAGAAATTTCACATAACGGTCCTAAAAGATAGGTATAAAATTGCTTTAATTACTGGATCACCAAATTTTAATACAATTCCTTTAAAAAAGGTAATTAAAAGTATTCCTCGAGTTGAATATGACCACTATATACAAAAAGGTGATAAGTTTATTCCATCAATTAATGAATTTTGGTCTACATCTTATGAATTGATAATTTTTGATAATTTTCCTATAACTCCTATTTCAAATAAATGGCAAAAAATTCTGGCTAAAAAATTAGTTTCACAAAAATCCTCGTTATTCCTCGTTGCAGGTCCAAATACTGATAAAAATTCAGTGGAATCTATATTTCCATTTTTTCATGTAAAGACTTCCAAGAATATTGTTGAGGATAATAAAAGAAAACAGTGGTATTGGACAGGCGATAATAATATTATAACAGAATTTATAAGTTTTGAATTTGATTCAAATTCGAATAATAATGTTTTTCCACCACTGTTTCCTAAAATATTTATTGAAACTGATGAAAACATATCAAATCTTGCATATTTTAAAAAATCTACTACTGCCTTGTTAGTTGCAGGAGAAGTGGATGGTTTAAGGTCAGGGATATGGACTTCATCAGATTTTTCTACACTTTATTATAAGATGACAGAAACAGATTATGAAGATATCAGCGTATCATTATTACATAATTTATTTTCATGGTTTATGAGGACTAGTGGTGAAAATGAACTTTATTTTAGGGTGAATAAAGGTATTTTTCAACAAGGAGAAGAAATATATATAACAGGTTCACATTTTAATAATAAATCAAATAATATTACATCCATTACAGGTTCAATTCTTTTATCTGATGATAAAAATCAAACAAATACTTACGAATTAAATTATAATCCAGTAAATGATCAATGGGAAACCAGGTTTCTTGCTGGGAAACCAGGTTCGTACACGTTTGAAATAAATTTAGAAAATGAATCAGATAATTACACACAACAAGGTTCACTTATTATTGATGAAAGTCAAATTGAACTTAATCAAGTTTCTTTGAATAATAAAATTTTAGAGTTTATTTCATCACATACAAATGGTAGATATTTACAATGGGAATCCCGGGCAGATTTAATTGAAAATATTAAACCGGAACTTAAACAGGAGATAATTGTAAAGAATGCTAGATTAAATGAAAACATATATAGTCTATCGTTATTAATTTTACTTATATCAATTGAGTGGTATATAAGGAGACGTATTGGTTTAAGCTAATTTTTATTATTTTTATACGTCGATAAATATGTAGTTTTGTAGTAAAATAAAGAGAGAATATGCAAAATATAGCAGTAATAGGAACAGGTTATGTAGGTTTAGTTAGTGGCGCCGGAATTTCGGATTACGGTCATAATGTAGTATGCGCAGACATAGATAAAACCAAAATAGAACAGCTTAATAAGGGAGAAATTCCTATATATGAACCCGGGCTACATGAATTAGTAAACAGAAATGTAAATTTTAACCGATTATCCTTTACTGCGAATGTCGATGAAGCTATTCGTAACGCAGACGTAATATTCATCACTGTCGGTACTCCAGAAGGCGAAAATGGAGCTTCGGATCTTACAGCAGTATATGAAGTTGCCCGGGCGATTGGTGAGAACTTAAATGGATATAAAGTTGTTTGTACGAAAAGTACAGTCCCAATTGGCACAGGTGAAAAAATTACTAACATAATAAAAGATGTTTCTAAAAATGTTAATGAATTTGATTATGTTTCAAATCCAGAATTTTTAAGGGAAGGATCTGCTCTCAAAGATTTTCTCTGGCCTGATAGGGTGATAATTGGAGCTTCAGGTTCAAGAGCGTTTAAAACAATGAAAAATGTTTATAGACCTTTGTATATAAATGAAACACCTATTATCGAAACAACTGTTGAAACAGCAGAATTAATAAAATATGCCAGCAATGCATTCTTATCTGTAAAAATCAGTTATATTAATGAAATAGCGAATATGTGTGACGAAATCGGTGCTGATGTACATGTTGTCTCAAAAGCAATGGGTATTGATGGTAGAATTAGCCCAAAATTTCTCCATCCAGGACCTGGCTTCGGTGGCTCATGTTTTCCTAAAGATACCAAAGCTTTGATCTCTATGGCTAAAGAGATGGGAATAGATTTAAATGTAGTGAGTGGAGCTGTTGTCGCTAATCAATTACAAAAAGAAAGAATGGCTCAAAAACTTTTAAATCTTTTTGATGGAGATATTAAAAATAAAACTATTGCTATATTAGGTTTAGCCTTCAAAGCCCAAACTGACGATATTCGAGAATCCCCGGCAATTGAAATAATTAATACCCTAAATAAAAATGGAGCTTTAATTAGAGCATTTGATCCGGCTGCAAATGAAAATATGAAAAAACGATTTAATGACTTGAAAACCTTCAAATCTTGGGAAGAAGCAGTAAAAGATGCCGATGGTGTAGTTATCATGACTGAATGGAATGAATTCAGGGGATTAGATCTTTTGAAATTAAAAGGTCTATTAAAGTCGCCTGTTCTTTTAGACTGTAGAAATATATTACGAATGGACGATTTAGAAACAATGGGATTTAAGTATGACAATGTGGGAAGAAAAAAACGATGAACATAACCGCCACTGAATTTCCAGGATTATTTATTATGAATCCTACGGTTTACAAAGACGATCGAGGTTATTTCTTTGAAAGTTATCGCGTTGAACACTTTATAAATGCGGGTTTAAATTTAGATTTCAAGCAAGATAATCAATCAAAGTCGACAAAAGGAGTTTTGCGAGGATTGCACTATCAACTAAATCATGGTCAGGGGAAATTAGTCAGCTGTGTTATGGGTGAAATTATGGATGTAGCTTTAGATATTCGAGTAGGATCACCTACATTTGGTAAAGCATTTTCAAAAATATTAAATGATTTAGACCATCAAGCTGTTTATATACCACCTGGTTTTGCCCATGGATTCTGCATTGTTTCTGACGAGGCCATTTTTCAGTATAAATGTACGGAAAAATATTATCCTGAAGATGAATATGGAATTTCCTGGAGTGATTCAAGTTTAAAAAATATTTGGCCAATCGAAGATCCAATCCTTTCAAATCGCGATATGTCTTTTTCTTCCTTATCAGATCAAGATGAATCATTACTACCTGTATTCGAGGCTGCATAATGGGAAAGATTTTTTTAGTGACAGGTGGAAGCGGATTCATAGGTGCAAATTTTATTCAGTATTTGCTAAAAAATGATTTAGCTAAAAAAATCATTAATCTGGATAAACTCACTTATGCTGGAAATCCACAGAATTTATTAAAGTTCGAGCATGATGACCGTTATGTCTTTAATCAAGGTGATATTTGTGATCAAGAGCATGTACGAGAATTAATACAACTGCATCATCCAGATATTATTGTTAATTTTGCTGCAGAAAGCCATGTGGATAGATCAATCGATGGTCCAGGCGAATTTATTAAAACAAATATTTCTGGAACGTATACATTACTTCAAGAATCTTTACGCTATTATCAATCTTTAGAAAATGATAAGCAAAAAAAGTTTAGATTTCATCATGTATCAACTGATGAAGTATTCGGCAGTTTAGGTGAAGATGGTTTTTTCACGGAAGAAACACCTTATGATCCAAGTTCTCCATATTCTGCATCAAAAGCTGCTTCGGATCATCTAGTGCGAGCATGGGAGCGAACTTATGGACTTCCGATAATTATTTCTAATTGCTCAAACAATTACGGACCCTATCAATTTCCAGAAAAATTAATACCTCTCATGATACTCAATTGTCTAGCTGAAGAATCTCTTCCTGTATACGGAACGGGAGAAAATGTACGAGATTGGTTGTACGTGGATGATCATTGTGAAGCCATTTATACTATAATTGAAAAAGGAAAAATCGGAGAGACGTACAATGTTGGCGGCAACAATGAAATACAGAATATTGAAATCGTCAATACAATTTGCAGTATTTTAGATGAGATTAAACCTTCTGAAAATGGCAATTCTTACACAGATTTAATCACGTATGTAAAAGATAGACCCGGTCATGATTTTCGTTATGCTATTGATTCGTCCAAATTGAAAAATGAATTGAACTGGTCGCCAAATGAAACATTTGAATCCGGAATTAAAAAAACAATCAATTGGTATTTAGAAAACCAATCCTGGTGGCAGGATATTCAAAACAACACTTATCAACAAGAACGATTAGGAGTTTTATAAAGCCTTATGTCTAAAGTTAAATTATTTACTACTCTTTTAATTATTATGAGTATTATATGTGCTCAAAGGGAAGAAATTGAAGGTTTGACTAAAAATGCTGGTAGTTATCAACCAGTATTTAATGATTTGTCAAATCCAGCTATTCCATTAGAAGAGGAAATAGATCCGGCTGAATATTTATTAGGGCCTGGAGATCAAATACATGTTGTAGTTACTTCATTGGAAAATAAATTATTTCCTGGACACGATTATGATCTTTTTGCTGCGGAGACGGTTGAATATTATGTCTTTATTGGTCCTGCTGGAGAATTAATATTACCATCAATCGGACAATTTTCAACTCAAGGGAAAACATATGAGCAGATTAGGGATGAGATTATTTTAACTGCTAAATCGAAATCATATAAAAATGTCAATACTACTATACGTTTAGCTGCCTTGCGTACTTTCAAAATACAAGTTTTAGGAGCAGTTGAAAAACCGGGTTATGTTGTAATGTCCCCAACAAACAGAGTAAGAGATGCAATTGTAAAAACAAAAGGTGTCCAAAAATACGGTAGCAATGAAATAGTTTATTTAGAAAGAAATAGTATTCGTAAAATATTAAATCTTAAGGAATTTTTATTAAATGGCGATTTAATCCAAAATCCAACTTTGATTGAGGGAGATAAAATCATTGTACCATTTATTGGAAATATAAAGGATCAAGATTTAAACTTTACAGAATACAAAACAAGCCAAATTATTGTTCACGGATTTGTACGTCGCCCCAGAGGATTTACTTATACACCAGGTTATAAAGCAAGTGACTATATAGCTATGGTAGGTGGTGCATTGAATATTGGTAATGAAAATAATACAATTATTTATAGAGCTGACGGTACAGAATTAAAAGATGCATTTGATGAATATGTAGAGCCGGGAGACGTTATTGTAGTACCGGAAAGTATCAAAAGCAGGATGTTCGGGAATATTAGTATTCTACAAACAGCTACAGCTATTGCTACTCTTTATTTAACATACAAAGCAGCTATTATAGGACAATAATGATAAAACTAACGCCCCACGAACAGCGAATATTGGATCTAGTTAAAGAACATCCGGATTTAATTAACAATCCTAAAAAGCGAAAAGAAATTGCAGTACAAAATGGACTTACTGAAAAAACGCTACGAAATAGAATTGGTGATTTGAGAAAATATGGCGTTTTGCCCAGCAGTCAAGAATCTGAATTCTCATTTATAAATACTGATTTTGATGATATTGATTTATTTCGAATTGGACAAATCTTATGGGCATCTAAAAATGATATTATTCGAAATGTAGTTATTGTAAGTATACTATCCATAATACTGGCTTTTATGTTACCTAAAACATATCGAACGTCTGCAGTTATAATGCCTCCGTCTTCTGGTTTTGATAGCAGTATGCTATTAAATAATCCTGAAATGTTATCGTTGCAAAGTATGATGTTTTCAAATTCTTCTAATTCAAATACATTTATAGCAATTATGAAGAGTCGTAAAATAATGCGAAGTTTAATTAATCATTTCAATTTAGTAGAGTTCTATGATGTGGCAAATGAAGAAAAAGCACAAGAAGCTCTTGAAGAAAACACTAATTTTGAAATAAATGAAGAAGGTCTCATAAGTATAACAACAGATATAAAAACTGATTGGTTTCATTTTGATAAAAATGAGGACTTTTGTAAAAAATTGTCGATGGACATTACTAACTATTTTGTGATGAAATTAGATGAAGTAAATAAAATATTAAAATCTGAGAAAGCCGCACAGCATAGAGGATTTATAGAAAATCGTTATTATCAAACAATCGATCAATTAGCAACAACTGAAGAGCGGTTAAAGGTTTTTCAAGAAGAACATAATACAATTGCTCTCACTGAACAAACAACTGCAGCTATTCAAGCTGTTTCAGAAATAATATCCAATATTTCTATTAGTAAAGCCAGAATAGCTATTAGCAAAGTGAAATTAGATATTTTAAAAGAAACTCTTCCAAAGAATCATCCGGAAATTATTTTAGTTGAAACTGAAATAAAATTATTAAATACAGAATTAATTGAATTAAATACTCAATTAGAAAACTTGGATAATGGCAATAATAATTTTACAATGATTCCGGGTTTTTCTGATGTGCCTGACCTTGGGCTCAAGCTTGGAAGATTAATACGTGATGTAGAAGTACAGAATAAATTATATGCTTTTTTAACTCAACAATATGAAGAGGCGAAAATTAAAGAAGCTAAAGATACTCCAACGGTTCAAGTCCTGGATTATGCAATTTTACCACAGCTAAAATATAAGCCTTCTAGGGCTAGGGTTTGTATAATTGGATTTGTTCTATCAACAATTTTGTCCATGTATTACGTTTATTTCAGAACAAGATGGCAACTTTCTATTAAAACAATTTATTAATTATTGTTCCCGGTCATGACCAAAGGTGTTATTAATGCTGAAATTCGGCAAAATGACTGGAATATTGATCGTTCCTTCATATTTATTATACCGTTAATACTGGTTGCTGTCCTGATTTGGATGCCGGAGGAATGGCTACTTGAATCATCACTATTATGTATAGCTGTTTTTGTCTATATTTTATTAACATATAATCATCGCCTGGTTTATGGCTTTTCCGGAATCCGAATCGCTTCAATCCCATCTACAATCGTAGCAGTCCATACTGTATTTATTGCAATCCCTTCTATTTATGTTTTAATGATTAGAGATCATCCAAATGAAGTACCATATTTTTATTCTATACTTTTATTTTATATTTTATTTCCTATCGGTTTATTTATAGGCCAATTTTATAGGAGAATAGATTTAAATAAAACTTGGGGATTGCTAAAAAGTGAAATTATTATACATGGGAATGATAAAATATTTTATGAAATTATTATAATTTTATTTTCCATTTCTTTTCTTATTTTTTGTGGTTATTTATTTCGTGTGAATGAAATACCATTGTTTGAATTGATTAAGGATCCGGGGAACAGCACTAAATTCTTTTTCATGCGGGAAGAAGCATTGAAAACACTGCAAATGACAAGGATAGAGCGCTACTTATTTTTTTGGTTGCGTTCTTTATTTATCCCATTCGGAATTATTGGATCATTATTTTTATCCTCAATGCATAAAAAGAAAAAGTATAAATTACTTTTTGTAATATTTTTTATATTCGGTTTACTTGCAAATACAATTACTTTAGAAAAATCTCCCATTGCTTCTATTTTTCTATCCATAGCTGCATACATCTTTCTTAAAAAAGAGAAGGTGAATATGAGTTTAATTATTTTTCTAATGTTTATTACTCTCACAGGACCCATTCTAATTTCATTTTTTCTATTTATCGATAGAGAAGATGTGTTTAACGTAATTCTATGGTCTTATATTAATAGATTATTTGTTACACCTGCTGAGGTACTATTTTATTATTTCCAATATTTCCCGGACACACATGATTTTTTGATGGGCAGGTCCAGTCAGTTATTTTCATGGATGTACTCTGAAGGAACATTTCCTGTTTCAAATTATATAGCAAAATTATGGTGGAAAATGCCTGAAACGACCGGCTCTGCAAATGCGAATTACTTGGGCAATTTTTGGAGTGATTTTGGTTGGTATGGTACAATTATTTCTACATTTATTTTTGGTATAATTGTTCATCTTTTCCAATGGAAAATATTGCAGATTTCAAATTATAAAAAAAATTTACTCTACATAATATCAATGTCAATTTGTATTCCAGCCTTTACTTTTGGATATTTTAGTTCAAATTTTACAATTTTGTTTTTTACTAAAGGATTATTGCTGTTAGTCATTTTTCTATTTGTCTATGATTATTGGCAAAAACAAACAGCGGTTAAGGTTTCTGGATGAATTGGTTTAATAAACATTTATCATTCAAAGCTGATTTATTTGTAACACTCCTGAACAGTCTTGTTGTTATTGGCGGTGTATTTATTCTAAACGGTTTAATTGCGCGAATTCATGGTCTTGAAGTATTGGGTGAATTTCTTTTGGTAAAAAGAACCCTGACAGCTGTAGTCGGAATATTGTTAATTGGGATGAATGTTGGTCTTCCAAATTATTTGAGTAGAAATTTTGAACGATCTTATGGCGATAGTGCTATTATAATATTTATTGTGATTACTATTCCATTAACGCTATTGTTAATTGCAGGTATTCTTTGGTTAAACATTTCGGGGTTTTATTCTGATTATTTTTGGTTATATATAATCTTTACATTGGGAATTTGTTCTCAATTCATTACCTATGGATTATATCGTGGATATATGAATATGATTGGTGCTAATTTTTTTCAATTAGTAGGGACTGCTATTATACCCATCATTGTATTTACGATGGTAGCAGATCTTTATGATGGTTTGTATTTCATGGGCTCTGGTGTTTTTATTATTATGTTGTTTGCATATTTGATGCGCAATGAAGGGATACATTTTCATGAAATAAATTATTATCAAATAATAAAAATAATTAAATATGGACTGGTACGTATTCCAAGTTTTATCGCTCAATTTATTTTGCTGGCCGGTATACCCATTTATTTAGCCCAGGCTGTAAGTTTTGAAAGTGTCGCCTATTTTAGTTCAAGCTTAAGTTTGGTGCGACTTTCATTGCTTATAGTAAACCCCATCGCCATGGTTTTACTCCCAAGAATCTCTAATAAAATAGCAGGCGGCTTAAAGGAGGATGTGGCGCCAATATTTAATATTCTCTTAAAAGCAGGAATTGTTTTTAGTGTAATTGGAACCACCTATTGTTATATATATGCTCCATTTATTTTACAAACTTGGTTGGGTGAAGTAAGTGATGCCGGTATCAATATATTAAGACTGGCAATATTGGCACTGCCCTTTTACACTTTTTCTGGTTTAACACGCAGCCCCATAGATGCCATATCAGAAAA